>Ga0307934_1000884_pt1 | contig 20381 bp, 19 predicted proteins | sample OrgLakmetageno90_FD_201838 | JGI IMG/M metagenome (GOLD analysis project Ga0307934, IMG submission 201838) | Saline water microbial communities from Organic Lake, Antarctica - #90 | ecosystem: Environmental > Aquatic > Non-marine Saline and Alkaline > Saline | place: Antarctica: Organic Lake... | reverse complement strand
TTGGGGGTTGTCTACATTTTGAAAAAGCATTCCCATCCTTACCTGTAAAGATCCTGAAGGGATTACTTCTATTTCATTCCCTCCAAAAATAGTCTCAAAAAACTTTGAGTTTACATAGTATTTGGGTAGTAAATTTTTTTGAGCTTCTTTGCTTTCTTTTCTTTTGGGGTTTGTAGCATTGATTTTTTCTTTGAAGTAACCAAACATATCTTTTTTCAATCGGTAATCCTTATATTCCTCTTGAGACATATATACAGGTCTCTTGATTAAAGAGTTACCTATTTTTTCTAGAATGATAAACTTCTTGAGTTCTGGGTCGTACTTAATTTCTTGTATAGAAGGGTTGGAAAGGTATAAATCCCCTTCTTCATCTTTATCAAAGCTATATTTGAGCGATTCTAAATTTTCTTGCAGCGTCGTCTCTCTATCAATAGATTGATCTTCTTGTGCAAATGACTTGTTGGAAATAATGACAAAGCAGGTTACTAGCAAATAGCAACAAACCGTTTTAATTATTCTCAATCTCTTATATTTTTTTCAGCGTTCTCTTAATTATCAGTTCTACGGATGCAGCAGGATCTTCTAATAAAATTTGATCGACTACTTTTTCCAGTTGTTTTCTATGAAAACCTAAAACTTCTAAAGCTGTTAACGCTTCATTTTTAGAAGTATTGCTTGTACTTGTGCTAAATTCTTTATCTGCATCAAATATTTTAGCTACTTTATCTTTAAGATCTATGATTACTCTCTGCGCAGTTTTTACACCAATACCTTTTGCAGCCTGAATTGCTTTTACATTGTCGTACATAATCGCCTGCGCTATTTCTTCTGTAGCCATGGAAGAAAGCATACTTCTTGCAGATCCTGGACCAATGCCAGAAACAGAAATTAGCAATCGAAACATCTCTCGCTCACTTTTATCAGCAAATCCAAAAAGGGTTTGAGAATCTTCTTTTACACTAAAATGGGTATACAAAAACACTTCTTCTTTTTTCTGGATTTTAGAAAAAGTATTCAACGAAATATGTGCTAAATAGCCAATACCGTTTAAGTCAATCACTACATCTGTAGGGCTTATTTCTGTTATTTTTCCTTTTATGTGGGTAATCATTTTTAATTACAATTAGGTGTTGTTTAGCTTGAATTCAACTAACCTATTCAAACCATTCATCTTTTTGAGGTGTTTAAGAATAACTTTTTTGTTTGGAATGAATCGCTTCAATACCAGGAAGCACTTTGCCTTCCAAACTTTCGAGCATTGCTCCACCTCCAGTAGAAACGTAGCTAACCTTATCATCAAAACCAAATTTTTTAGCCGCAGCCACCGAATCTCCACCACCAACAAGAGAGAATGAACCGTTAGCGGTGGCTTTGGAAATAGCCTCACCAATAGCAATGGTGCCTTTTGCAAAAGGTTCAATCTCAAAAACACCCATAGGACCATTCCAAAGTATTGTTTTACTTTCCAAAATTGCTTTGCTAAAACTAGCTGCACTATCAGGTCCAATATCTACACCAATCCAGTCTTCGGGTATGCTTTTAATATCACAAATCTGTGTTTTTGCATCCGCACTAAAAGTATCTGCTGCTAATACATCAGATGGAAGCAGCACTTCCACATTTTTTTCTTTTGCTTTTGCCAAGATTTCTAAAGCTAAATTCAGCTTGTCATCTTCACAAATAGATTTCCCTATAGTTCCACCCATGGCTTTCGAAAAGGTGAAAATCATTCCTCCGCCAATGATCAAGCGGTCTATACTATTCAGCATATTCTCAATCACCGTAATTTTAGAGGATACTTTTGCACCGCCCAAAATTGCCAAAACTGGCTTTTTTCCTTCTTTAAAAAATCGATTGATGTTTGTGATTTCATTGGCAAGCAAATTGCCAAAACATTTGTTATTTGGAAAGAATTGAGCAATTGTAGTAGTGGTTGCATGGGCTCTATGAGCAGTTCCAAAAGCATCGTTCACATAAACATCGCCTAGCTTTGCCAGCGATTTAGCAAATTGCAGATCTCCTTTTTTTTCTTCTGAATGAAATCGTACATTTTCTAACAACAGCACCTCTCCCATTTTTAATTCCGAAGCTTCTTTTTCCACCTCATTGCCAATACAATCTGAAACAAATTTAACAGGAACTCCAAGAACTTCTGAAACAACACTTCTAATGTGTCTCAAAGAATATTTTTCTTCTACTCCTTGCGGTCTGCCTAAATGAGACATTAATATGACTGCCCCTCCATCTTTTAAAATCTTATCAATCGTAGGCTTGGCTGCTTTTATTCGAGTGCTATCTGTTATATTGAAATCTTCGTCTAGCGGCACATTAAAGTCAACCCTTATAAGCGCTTTTTTATCTTTAAAATTAATGTCTGTTAATGTATTCATTTAATGTTTCATTATTTTTGATAAATATACTCAAACCAACTATAAGATTTATTTATTCGTTTTTTTCAACCAAAATTATTTGTGCTTAGATTTCATATTTTCCATACTAATTAATACTTCAGTAGCTCCAATTCCATATTTTCTAACATCTGTATCATAGAATTTTAGAGGGTATTTTCTAAAAAGCATATAAAGTTGAGATTTTAACACCCCATCTCCTACACCATGAATAAATACAATTCTTGAATATCTCTTCCTTAAACAAAGCTCTATTACCTGTTCGGCATGCCTAACTTGTAAAGTTAAAATTTCATGATTTGTCCGATTTCCAAAATTTGAAATCAATTTTTCAATATGAAGATCAACCTCAATAACTCCTTTTTTATCAGGCTTAAGGTGGAGGTTTTTCTTTTTTATTTGATGGTCCAAAATCTCATCTTTAAAAATAATTTCTTGCTTACAAGCTTCCAACATCAACTGACTTGTGTCTACCAGCATCAGTTTCTTCTTTTCAATTTTAAAATCAAAGTCATCTGAATTTCTAACAGTTACAAAAAACTGACTAACACCAATAACAACGCCCTCAAACACCTCGTCTATCATGGTTACTTTATGCCCTACTTCGAATTTATTCATTTTTTTAATTTAAAATTACCCTCAAATAATTTGCTATTCATTACCTAATACCTATTTTTACTCTCAATTCTGTACTTAACAGGTAAACTTTATAATCAATCGTTAAAAAATATCATTTAATGGAAAAGCAAGTATTAGAAGAACTACCTGACGCAAAAAAAGCCCAAACTTACGGTATTTTATCAATTGTTTTCGGCTTTTGTTGTAATATTCTTGGGTTTCCAGGAATCATTTTTGGTTATTTGGGTTATAGCAAAGCTATGTCTGCAATAGCTACTTACAAACAAAATCCGAGTAAATACACTTCAGATTCTGATGCCCAAACAGGCAAGATTACAGCTATTGTTGGGTTGATATTTGGTGCATTGGGTTTAATTGGAACCTCGTTATATATCGTAATGATTGTACTTGCTTTTTCAGAGGGAGGCGAGAATTTTGACTTTCAGATGTTACTTGAAAATTTTATGAATAATGATATTACAAAGTCACTTTGAAGCTCTAAACCCTGATAAAAAATAACTATTTTTTGAAAGCAGTAACCCTAATATTCTTTTTCTTGCTATTGGCTGGGGTTACTTCTTATTACTATTACGAAATTGATCGCTCTATACCGCTACCTCCTTGTCAAATCTATCAAAATACAGGCATTCATTGTCCGGGATGTGGCACACAACGAGCAATAAAAAGCCTCCTAAACCTTGAATTCCAAAAAGCTTTTTCTCAAAACCTGCTTTTTGTAAGTGCATTACTCTCATTGGTTTTCTACTTTTTATTATCGCTGATTGGTAAAAAATACAAATCATATATCTCTGATTTTATTTTTCATCAAAAAACCATAATTTTTTTAGGAATTTTAGTGCTATTATTTATCATATTTAGAAACCTTCCTATAGAACCATTTTGTTGGTTGGCGCCAGATAATTTTCGTTCATATTGATACAATAACTTCATCAATATTGAAAGTCTATCCAAATGAGATAGTGGTTTAAATCTCCTGAAAAATAAAAAAATTGCACCACTAAATTTCACAAAAATCTATTTGCTTTAAGTATACATGAGTATATTAGCACCTATGAAAGGACTTCTAAAGAAAACAACTGGAAGTTGGTATACGGTTATCAACGAACAAAATGAGGAAGTTCTTTGCAAATTAAAAGGCAAGTTCCGAATCAAGGGCATCAAAAGCACCAATCCATTAGCAGTAGGCGACATCGTTCATTACACAATTGATGAAAGAAATGAAACTGGACTGATTACTAAAATTGAAGAAAGGAAAAATTACATCATTCGTAAATCGGTGAATCTTTCCAAACAAACTCAAATTATTGCAGCTAATATCGATACTGCTTTTTTATTAGTAACGCTTAAAAAACCTCAAACTCAAACAGTATTCATAGATCGATTTTTAGCCACTGCAGAGGCTTATTCTATAAAAACAGTGCTTGTTTTTAACAAATACGACCAGTATACCGAAGAAGAGTTGCCAGTGCTTCATGAGCTTAAAGAGGTGTACGAAAAAATAGGCTATGAGTGTTTGTCTACTTCTTCCGTAACAAAAAAAGGCATTGCACAATTAAAAGAAGTAATGAAAGGGAAAATATCTTTGTTTTCTGGACATTCTGGATCTGGAAAATCTACCTTGGTAAATGTAATACAACCTTGGTTGCAACTAAAAACTTCGAAGGTTTCCGAGCAACACGAACAAGGAAAACATACCACCACTTTTGCAGAAATGCATGAGCTAGATTTTGGTGGAGCAATTATAGATACTCCTGGAATTAAAGGTTTTGGAGTAGTTGAATTTGACAAAAGATCGATTGCAGATTATTTTCCTGAATTTTTTAAACTAAAATCTTTTTGCAAATTTCATAACTGCATACATGTTAATGAAAACAAGTGCGCAGTGAAAGATGCAGTTGAAGAAGATGAAATTGCTTATTCTAGATACCAGAGCTACCTACAGTTGATAGATGATGAAGAGGAAACTTACCGAAGTTAAACTCAATGCTAATTCAAGCATAGCTTACTAAGGCAAAATCTAAACTCACACTCATTATGAATGTGCTGGATAAGCCCTACTCATAAAAACTCAATTTCGCTAACTGTAGCAACAGAATCACAGTTTTTCAAAATCAGTTGCAAATTCTTAAGGGTTTTGATTCCTGTAACTTTGTATTCTGTGCAGTTATCAACTTTTTTTTTGTTCCACATATCAATACTGCCTCTATAAATGATTTCTGAAATTGTAGTTTCTTTCAAATCATTGCTAACTAAAAAATCAGAAACTTTTTTTTCGATAACCAGTTCTTTGCTTTGAATGTTTTTATAAAAGCGTGCTTTGGGTGCGTAATTAAACTCCGTATCTTTTTTGCTCCAATAAAAAATTACCAAAAAAACACCCAGTGTCAGTCCAAGAAGAAAAAAAGGCAGTCTTTTTCTAAATTCATCCATGCTACATAAAAAGTAAGTTAATGTCTTGATATGGCAAGTCAAACCACTGTGCTACATTTTTATTGGTAAGTACACCATGGTAGCAGTACATGCCATTGAGCAAACTTTTATCATACCTAGCAGCGCTTTCAAACCCTCCATTTCTGGCAATATTTAGCAAAAAAGGCGTAAATATATTACTCATAGACAATGAAGTAGACCTAGCATACCTAGCCGTAATATTTGGCACACAATAGTGAATTACACCATGTTTGGTAAAAGTTGGGTTTTTATGAGAAGTCACTTCCGAAGTCTCAAAACACCCTCCTCTATCAATACAAACATCTACCAATACAGCCCCTTCTTTCATTTCTCTCACCATCTGTTCGCTTACATAAATTGGCGATCGAGACTCTCCTTTCATCGCTCCAATAGCTATATCGCAACGCATCATTGCCTTAAATAATGTTTTTGGCTGAACCGTAGAAGTGTAAATAGGCGCATGGAGTTTATTTTGAAGTGCTCCTAACTTAGAAATCGAATTATCAAAAACCTTTACCTTAGCACCCAGCCCCAGTGCAGCTTTAGCAGCAAATTCACCCACAGTACCCGCTCCTAAAATTACTACGTCTGTAGGCGGAACTCCACAAATATTCCCCATCAATAAGCCTTTTCCTCCTCCTTGGTTACTCATAATTTCTGCTCCAATAAGTATAGAGGCTGTGCCCGCAATCTCGCTCAAAGGCTTGAGTACAGAATAAACACCATGATCATCTTTGATAAAGTCATACCCTACTGCAGTGATTTTTTTGTCTTCAAGTGCTTGAAAATAAGACTCATGTTGGGTTTTTAATTGGAGTAAGGAAAAAAGTGTACTCTGATGATTGATCAGTTTAATTTCCTCTAAACTAGGGGGTTCTACTTTTAGAATGATGTTGCACCCAAAAGCTTCTTTTACATCATAAGAAATTTTGGCACCTGCTTCTGAATATTCTTTGTCCGAAAAATTGGACCCTTCACCTGCACCGCTCTCCAAAACCACCTGATTTCCTTGTGCAACAAGTGATGAAACTGCATCGGGTGTAAGACAAACTCTTTTTTCTTCTAATTGGGTTTCTTTAGGGATTCCTATGAGCAACTCGCCTTTTTTTCTAGAAATTTCTAAGGTTTCTTCTTGCGTAATCAGTTCGTATTTACTGAATGGAGAGGTTATTTTCTTACCCATTGTTAAATTTTAAAGTTCGTTGTTCGTTATTCGTTTGCGAAATCGCAATGGTTAATACATTTAAAGGTACTAAATTTTGAATTTTCTGAGGCCATTCGATCAAGCAATAACAGTCACTCTCTATATACTCTTCAAAACCAATATCTAAAGCTTCTGAAGTTTTTTCAATTCTGTAAAAGTCAAAATGAAAAACACGTTCGTTGTTATTCGTTCTATATTCATTTACCAAGGAAAAAGTAGGAGAACTCATTTTGTCAATAACTCCCAACTGTTTTCCTATCTCTTTGATCAGGGTTGTTTTTCCTGCACCCATTTCACCCTGAAAAAGCAATACTTTCGTTTCTGAATTTTCGAGAATTGTTTGAGCTGCCAACGTAATTTCATCAAGTGTGTAAATTATTTCCATGATTTTAAATAGCTGATTTTAAAATATATTCGATCAATTTAAATACTTTTTATCAAAATGGGTTTCTTGCATAAGCAAAATAATGTTTTTCAACTGGCTTAGACAATGCGTAAAGGTTTAGATGATCTGAAGCTTCTGTAATATCTTTTAAATCCCCATTTTTAAATTGAATTTTAATTTGATTTTCTTCCGTATTGTAAGCCTGATTTTCGACTTTCCCTTCGTAAAGGAAAAAAGAAGATTCTTCTTCGTTCAATCCATGGTCATTTTTAAGTCTTATTTGAGCTTCTAGAAATTCATTTTTCTCAAATGGCATAGATTGAATTTTAACCTTAGGCAATCTCCTTTCCACCAAACTTTTTGACAAAGAAGCTAAAATTTTATCCTTGCAAAAGCACCATTGTTTTACATTGTAAAAAACATCATGATCGTCTAGACTAGCAAATCTATCTAGCAAATTTTTATCAAATTCACCAAACGATATGCTGCTGTTCAAAAAAAAGTAAAAATTATCTTCTACCATCGGTAATTCACCAATTTTCAAGAGCATTCTAGCTCTTTTCAAAATTCTGATCATCAATTTTTCTGCAATCAATGCTGTTTTATGAAGGTAAACTTGCCAATACATCAATCTTCTTCCAATCAAAAAATTTTCTACCGAGTAAATTCCTTTTTGATCTACCACCAACAAATCATTGCGCACATTTAGCATGGTAATCAATCGTTCTGAATTGATATTTCCCTCCGAAACGCCCGTGTAAAAGCTATCTCTTTTCAAATAATCTAGTCGATCTATATCCAACTGACTGGCAATAAGTTGATTTAAAAACTGTCTTTTATAAGTTCCTTTAAATATGGCAATTGCCAAGTCTAGTTCTCCATGAAACTCCTTATTTAGGTCGTTCATGTAAATCAAAGAAATTTGCTCGTGGCTAGTGTTGGTAACAATGCTGTGCTCCAATGCGTGTGAATAAGGACCATGACCAATATCGTGCAACAAAATGGCAATGAAAACAGCGTTTTCCTCTTCTTTAGAAACATCAACCCCTTTATCTCGCAGTATTTTAATAGCGCGTTGCATCAAATGCAAACACCCCAAAGCATGATGAAACCTAGAATGATTTGCGCCAGGATACACTAAATTTGAGAGCCCCATTTGTGAAATTCTTCTCAAACGTTGAAAATACGGATGTGCAATCAAGTCGAAAATCAGCGGACTTGGAATTGTAATAAAACCGTAAATAGGATCGTTAAATATCTTTAGTTTATTGATTCGTTTTTGGGTCAATGCTTAATTCTTTAAATAACAAAGTTAAACAATATGCAAAACATAAAAATACTGTGGGTAGATGATGAAATTCATTTGCTGAAACCTCACCTGATTTTTTTAAAAGCCAAAGGATATGAAGTAGCCTCGGCAAATAACGGAAATGATGCTTTGGATATCTTTGAAAATGAGAGATTTGATGTTGTTTTTTTAGATGAAAATATGCCAGGACTTTCAGGGTTGGAAACCTTGAATTTGATCAAGGAAAAACAACCAAACCTACCAGTAGTAATGATTACCAAAAATGAGGAAGAGCAACTGATGGAGGAAGCTATTGGAAGTAAAATTACGGATTATCTTATCAAACCCGTAAATCCAAATCAAATATTACTTTGCTTAAAAAAGCACCTAGACCACGACCGACTGGTTTCAGAAAAAACCATTCTGAATTACCAACAAGAATTTAGGAAGATATCGGAAGACTTAGCCATGGTGAATGATGTTGAAGGATGGATGGAGCTTTACAAAAAAATAGTGTATTGGGAATTATCACTTGAAAACACCGAGGGTTCCGATATGATTGAAATCCTAAAAGGGCAACAATCTGAAGCAAATAGCCAGTTTTTTAAGTTTGTTCAAAAAAACTATAAAAATTGGATTGAAAAGTCTTTGGATGCTCCCTTAATGTCGCATGATTTGCTAAAGCGAAATGTTTTTCCCGAAATTTCGAAAAAGCAACAAACGCTTATGGTGGTGATCGATAATTTGAGGTATGACCAATATAAAGTGATAGAAAAAACCATTCTGAGTCTATATAAAAAAGAAAAAGAGCTGACTTACTTCAGCATTTTGCCTACTGCTACACAATATGCAAGAAATGCACTGTTTTCTGGCTTACTACCTAACGAAATGAGCAAATTACACCCAAACCTTTGGAAAAATGATGAGGATGAGGGGGGAATGAATTTATATGAAAATGAATTTTTGGAAGCACAAATCAAACGTTTGAAGCTCAACATCCAACATCAATATTATAAAATCAGCTCTTTAAAGGGAAGTAAAAATATTCAACAGCAATTAAAAACAGCTAGTAATAAAGACTTGATTGTGCTGGTTTATAATTTTGTAGATATGCTTTCTCATGCAAAAACAGAGGTAGAAGTAATTAAAGAACTGGCAAGAAACGACCGAGCATTTAGGTCTATTACCAAAAGTTGGTTTGCAAATTCACCATTGTTTGAAATGATAAAGGAAGCGGCAAGCATGAACATGAAGCTCATCCTTACCACCGACCACGGAACCATTAATGTAAGCCAGCCAAGCAAGGTAATTGGCGACAGAAAAGCGAGTACCAACCTTCGCTATAAAACTGGCAGAAGCCTTTCTTTTGAAGCTAAAGAAGTATACCACGAAAAAAAACCAAACAACATTGGGCTACCTGCTTTGCACATGAGCAGTTCTTATATTTTTGCCAAAGAAAATTACTTTTTTGCCTACCCAAACAATTACAATCACTATGTGAATTATTATAAAAACACCTACCAACACGGCGGTATTTCTATGGAGGAAGTAATCATTCCTTTTGCGGTTTTTGAACCAAAGTGATTCTTTTTAAAAAAGTTCCAAAAAAAAACCTCTTGAACTAGTGAGAGGTTTTTTTACTTAGGTATTTATTTTTTGAGTTAATTCATACTCATTTTTGTCTTAAGTCACATTTTAGGAATAAATTGTGTGAGTTCAAGTAAACCCTGTTCCCCATCATGATCTGGGTTATTTAGTGAGATAGAGCTTACACCAAATAGATGAACTCCTTTATGCATCTTCTCTTTCATTTTGCTATTTAAACTCTTGGCAAGGTTTGCAATGCAACGAAGATCGGAAATTATCTCATCAAGTGTAATAGCTCCTAAGTTTTTACAAGTATTTTTAACTTCTCCAATTGTAGATTCCGATTGCTCAATCATTCTTTGATAATCTTCTTGCGGTAAAGAACTTTGCGAAATTCTGTTATTAACACGGAATAATTTTCTTATAAAATATAATGAAGCTAGTCCAGCAAAAGGAATGGCGGAATTTGAAGATTGAATTTGATTTGAAGATTTTTTCAATAATCTTGTATCAGCTAACTTTATACACATACCAAATGAAGCAGCATTATTGTTTATAAGATCTGCTTTATCAAAAATATTTTCTTGAATAAATTTCACATCATCATTGATCTCCATCTCTTCTTCTCTCATGGTTGAATAGACGCTTTTACAATGATAAAGGCTTTGAGAAATTTCTTTATCTGAAGTAATAAGTATTTCCCTTACATAACTAATTTTAAGAAAAAGTTGGTGCTCTTGAATAAACTCAAAATTTAAATCACTTGAATTGAGTATATCTCTTAAGGAATAGATGGTATCAAACAAAATCTGAATTTTGTTTGATAATTCTTTTATTTCGTGTTGTATGTCATTTTCACAAAGGTTATGAAATGTGCTATTATGATTTATGATTCCTTGATCAGGTTTCATATTCTTTAACAAATTATCAAAATTCTCAGATAATGTTTTTAAAGGAGGTGTAATTTGATCATCAAAATAGTCAAGACAAAAGTCATAAATTTTAAAATCTGGATAGTATTCTTGTAAAGTATTTTCTAGTTTTTGTAAGAAATCATCAAAAGAATCAAACAGTATTTTAAAAGAATTAATTTCTTCTTTACTTTCTTCTTTATCTTTTTTAGCTATTTCGGTTTTTATAAAAAGATCTAGGTAATAAACTTTACTATAGAAATCCTGAACCTTAAAGAGTATTTGTTCAGAAAGAATTTCTCCCTCTTTACCAATATGTTCGATGAGAATTCCAAACTCTCCTGTTAGTTTTTCAGGGCTTGATATTGCAATACCATTAAATTCATTCAGATTACTATAAAAGTGACCAATAGCAAGCTGCCAATTTATTTTAAGGTTACCGCTTAACTTTTCAAAGCTACTTTTAAGGTCAATAATTAATTTTTCTTGGTAATTCATTTTTCTAATTTTACAGTTTTTACAAAATTAGAGGAAAATTTCAAAATAGTTACACAACTAAATCTAAATTCAAAATAGACCAAGTCAAATTTTGGTAATCTAGAAGTTTACTTTGCTATATGAATGCTCAAAAAAAAATAGAAAGACAAAAGCAATATCTTTTTAATAAAATACTAAGAATTAACAATTTCCACCTCTTCCTCAAAAGGTCTTTTTCCGAATATATCTTCAAGATCTTTTTTGAAAATCACTTCTTTCTCAAGCAACGTTTCTGCAAGTATGGTTAATTTATCTTTATGGGTTTTTAAAATTGACAAAGCTCTTTGGTATTGAGTTTCTATGATTTTAGAAATTTCTTTGTCAATAACATGAGCGGTCTCTTCGCTATATGGTTTAGTAAAACCATACTCACCCTGATCATTCGAATTGTAATACGTTAAATTTCCAATTTTATCATTCAATCCATAAATGGTAACCAATGCTCTTGCTTGTTGAGTAACTTTTTCTAAATCGTTGAGTGCACCTGTAGATACTTCATCAAAAATTAATTCTTCTGCAGCCCTTCCAGCCAATGTTGTACACATTTGATCAAGAATTTGACTTTTCTTTACAATTTGCCTTTCTTCTGGCAAGTACCATGCAGCTCCCAGACTCTGCCCCCTTGGCACAATAGTTACCTTCACCAATGGGTCGGCATGCTCTAGCATCCAGCTAGTGGTAGCGTGCCCTGCTTCGTGGTAAGCAATTGTTTTCTTCTCTTTTGGCTTGATAATTTTATTTTTCTTTTCCAGTCCTCCCACGATTCTATCAACAGCATCCAGAAAATTTTGATGGTGTACATTTTTAAAACTCATTCGCGCAGCACCAAGGGCTGCTTCATTGCAAAGATTTGCAATATCTGCACCAGAAAATCCAGGGGTTTGTTGTGCTAAAAATTCAGTGTCTATATCATCATTTAACTTTAAAGGCTTTAGGTGAACTTTAAAAATCTCCTCTCTCTCCTTTAAGTCTGGCAAATCCACATATATCTGACGATCGAATCTTCCAGCTCTCATCAAAGCTTTGTCTAAAACTTCCGACCTGTTGGTAGCTGCAATTACAATTACATTTAAATCAGTTCCAAATCCATCCATTTCGGTTAGCAATTGATTGAGCGTATTTTCTCTTTCATCATTGCCACCTGCCATATTACTTTTTCCGCGAGCTCTTCCTATTGCATCAATTTCATCTATAAATATAATGGCAGGAGATTTTTGTTTAGCCTGTTTAAAAAGGTCTCGTACCCTTGATGCTCCAACGCCTACAAACATTTCTACAAAATCAGACCCTGAAATAGAGAAAAAAGGAACACCTGCCTCACCAGCAACTGCCTTTGCTAGCAATGTTTTACCTGTTCCTGGAGGCCCTACCAGCAAAGCACCTTTGGGAATTTTACCACCTAATGAAGTGTATTTTTCTGGCGTTTTTAAAAAATCAACAATTTCTTTTAGTTCTTCTTTTGCATCATCTAATCCTGCAACATTTTTAAAAGTTGTTTTTACTTTCTGATCTTTGTCAAATAATTTTGCTTTGGACTTCCCAATACTAAAAATCTGGGAACCTCCACCCCCACCAGATCCTGACATCCTTCTAGAAAGGTAAATCCATAGCCCAATTAGTAAAACAAAAGGCAACCAAGATAATAGCTGGTCAAATAAATTGATTTTAGGCGCATTTGACAGGTCAAAATCCAATTCGTTTTTTTGGCGGTATTTTTCTAATTGATTCTCAAAGTTTTGAAGATCGCCAAAATCATAGTTGTATAAATGTGCACTGTTAATTGATATCGATTTTTTTGATTTTTGGTGATTTTCGTTATCGAGTGCTTCTTTTTTTATAAATATTTCTGCTACTTCTTTATTAATGATTAGAATCTTATCAATCTCATTAGAAACCAATATTTTTTCAAACTCATACCTACTTAGGTTTTTAGAAACGCTAGAGCCAGATTCTATCAGTTGATACCCAATGATAAATGCAAGAATAAGACCGTAGATCCAATAAGCATTGAATTTCGGTGTTTTAATATTGTTTTTTTTCGTTGTATTTCTATTTTTTTGACTGCTCATTTTTTTATAAAAATTACGGTGTTTCTCTTTATCTTTAATCTTCTATAGAAGTGATTTTTGCATCTCCCCACAAACGTTCTATATCGAAATATTCCCTGGTTTGCTTTTGAAAAATATGCACCACAATATTTATAAAGTCCAACAATATCCATTGCGCAAGATCTTCACCCTCCACACCCAATGGTTTTTCTTTCAATTCTTTGCTCAGGTCTTTTTGAATTTTACTTGAAATAGATTTCAGGTGAATGTTTGAGGAACCCGTACATATTACATGGTAATCGCATACGGTGTTTTCTAAACCTCTAAGGTCTAATATTTTTGTATCTAAAGCCTTTGACTCGTCTACCACTTTTAAGATGGAAATGAGTAGTTGTTCAGTACTAGGGGAGTCTTTCTTCGTCATTCAATTTTTAGTATAAATACAAATTTACCATAATAAATCTAAAATTAGTTTATTTAATAAGATGGTTTTCAGGACAAACGTATTAAAAAGAAATTTAGGCCTGTAAACAGATAGTTAATTTTTCAAAAAATAAAAATCAATAAAAAAATAAAATGCTTTAAATCAATTAAATATCTTTTTTTGAACACCACTCAACTTTTAATTAAAAAGAGAAATTTACTCCTCAAATGCTAAAATCAACTTCAATCCATCTTTTTTCATCCACCCTTTTTGACCATCTGCAATTTTAATCATAAACCACTCGTCAATTATTTCTACCACCATTACTTTTAAACCTTCGTGTAATTTAAACACTTCAGGTGCTTTTTCAGAAGGACCACTTTTGATGGCAACTTCTTTGGCAAAAATAATAGCTTCCTTATTATTTAAGGATTGATTGTAGGTATAAAAAGCAAAATTTGTAGTGACAATAGCAGCTCCAAAAAAGCATAGCGTGAGCGTAAAAAAAAGTACTTTTTGTTTGGGGTTGCTAAAAAACTGATAAACCGCAAAGCACAGCACTACAAAAAATAAAAAAAACACTGAAAACCAAGCCCATGAATTGTATGAATTATGCTCGATATACTTCTCTGATATTTTTTTTAAAAAAGTTTTAGGAAGGGGTTTTATATCATCGACCAGCATGCCTTTTGCAAAGTTAAGATTTGTCTTTGCTGCTGAATTTGAAGGTGATACACTTAAAGACTTCTCGTAATAAAATATGGTAGGGGCTACTTTGTTTAGCTTGTAATAGCAATTTCCAATATTAAAATACAACTCAGAAGATCCGTATCCTTTATTTTCAATCGAAAGATAATTGTTTAAAGCATTGTTGTACTGACCTTTTTGATAGAAATCATTTGCTTGCTCAAAAGCTTTGTCAAACTCTTGTCCATTCGCCAACACACCACAAAAAAATAACAGAAAAAAAGCAATTTTTTTCATCTTACAAATACTTATTGATTTTAGAAATAACTTCTGCTGTGTGCTCATATTCTTTCGTTATCATCACTTGCGTAGCAGGTGTGTACCGTGCAAAATCACTGCGTTCAAGCACTTCAATAAATGCTTGGGCATCCAAAGAAGGAACACCTTTCTCCAAAAGAAGCTGCCTGATTTTATCTTTAGAAATATCGGAGGTTTCAATTTTTAGCTTTGCCTTCAAAAAATTATGTAATGCTTTTTCCAAGGCAATATAAAATTGCTCGTGATCTCCCATCGATTCTTTTGCTTCACGCAAAAACTTTCTCGCCAATTTATCTGCTTTTTTCAACCTGTTTCCAGATTCATCCATCGCATTCTTTTCCATTCTTTTTCTTAAAAAAATCAGTAACGGAATGGTGAGTAAAAGCAGTAATACCAACAAATAATACCCGATTGATTTAAAGAAATCAGATTTAGTCTTGACAAGTTGTAGCTTGGTTTTGAGCGCAATAAAATTAAAACTTTCTTGGGCGGTAATTTTATTTTTTGCTACTGATGAATCATCGGCAGTCAAACTTTTTGGCTTTTCTTTCCCCTCCAATGCTTCAACAAATAAATCATTTTTCTTAATGGTTTGGTATTTTCTAGTTCTAGGATTGAAAAAACTAAAAGATACCTCAGGAATTTTATATTTTCCTTTGTACTGAGGTACAATGGTATAGCTTTTAGATACAGAACCTCTCAAACCATTGTAAGCAGTTGTAAGTTGCTCCGAACTTTCAGGAGTAAAAACCTCTATTTCAGATGGGAAAGAAACCTCTGGTAGCTCAAATAACTTCATATTTCCAGTGCCCGAAACCACCACTTTTATTTCTGATGCTTCGTTGGCTTTTAAAGAGTTATTGGTTCGCAATACCTGAAAATTGAACTGCCCAACAGCACCCGAAAAGTCAGCAGGTTTTCCTTCTTCTGGAAGCTGTTGTACGTTTATGGTTCTTTTTGGCGAAGAAGCCATGTGTCTGTAGCCATTAGAAATAACATTTCCAAAGAAATCACCCCTACCCGTAGGAATGTTCAAATCCAATCTTATTTCTGCAGGTTCTATCACAAGTTTTCCGGATTTTTGAGGGATTAACAACACTTTATATAAATCCAAAGAGTAATAATCATTTTGTCCTTTGTAAGTAGCTCTTACAAATCGTTGGTTATTATGTTTAATTTGCTGATTCCAAAAGCCAGAAAATTGAGGAATACCTGACAATTTCACATCTCTTACACCAAGAGTGTTTTTTACATATAATTTATAAGAAACAAAAACTGATTCACCAAAATAAGGGTTTGATTTTGAAACTTCTGTAACCAAGTGAACACCTTGTTTAATAAGGTATTCTGGATTGTTAGGATCATCTGGTAGCTCAATTTTTTGAGTTACATAAATCTTTAACGTATTGGAATTAAATTTTTCACCATTATAAGTAACGGTTGCAGATGGCACTACAAAAGTTCCAATTTTCTTTGGCTGAAGAATGTAAATATATTTTCTTGAAAAGGTGGATTTTCCGTTTACCCAAGACTGGCTTACCGAGGAGCTAGGCCCGCTGATAATAGTGAAATTTCGAAAATTTGGAACTTGAAAATTATCTGCTCCTTGCTTATCTACTTCATAAGAAATTTTCAAGCGTTGATTAACACCAAGCTTCGTTTTGCTTGCAATTGCTTTAAAATTAATTTGCGTAAAAGCGTTGGTTGAAAACACCAAAGCAATCATTACAAAAAAAACTCTTAAAATCATGTTTCTACCAGTCTTTTTCACGTTTACTCCTAGCACCAACGGCTCTCTTTTCGTTCAACTTCTTTTGAGTTTTATTCTCTTCGTTGTTCAATGCTTCTAACAATTGTGCCAGTTGTTCTTTAGACAATTGTCCTTCTTTTGGTTGCTGCTGTTTGTTGTTTTCTTCATCCTTAGCAGCTGATTTTTCTTGCTTTTCTTGTTCTTTTTGATCTTTCTGATCTTCTTTTTCTTTATTCTGATCTTTTTCTTTCTTCTGATTTTCCTTTTCTTTCTCTTGCTCCTTTTGCTGATTGTCTTTTTTGTCTTTCTCCTCTTTCTCTTCAGACTTATCCTTTTCTTGTTCCTCTTTATTTTCCTGTTTCTGTTGCTGCTGCTGAATTTCCAAAAGTTTTTGGGCCAACGCTAAGTTGTATCGAGTTTCTTCGTCTTTTGGGTTGTTTTTTAGCGATTCTTGATAAGCTCCTACTGCTTTTTCAAGGTCTTTTTCCTGCAAATAAGCATTTCCTAAATTATGAAAAACATTGGCTTGGTCTTTTTTATCCTCAAAAGCAGTGCTCAAGGTTTCATATTGCTCAAGTGCCTCTTTGCTTCTTTGTTGTTTAAATAGTGCATTGCCCAAATTGTATTTGGCTTTTGCGTAATTTTCTTTTTTTGAAATTGCTTTCCTGTAAGAAACTTCCGCCTCCGAAAAATTAGATTGATTGTAAGCATCATTTCCACTTCGAACCTCTGACCTTGCTGCTCTAAATTTTTCTTGTTTGCTTTCTTGTTGTGCAAAAACATTGATTGAACACAGCAGCAATACCATCCAGCTTAACCTCATGAGTCTTTCCCTTTTTGATTGAACAAATTCAAATGTGCGATCCATTTGGTTTTCTTGTCGTGCATAAAAATATCTAACACTAAAAACAACAAAGCAAACCCAATAAACCATTGAAAATGATCTTTGTAATCAGAAAACTTTTTAGTTTGAAACTCACTCTTTTCCGCTTTCAACAACAGTTCCTGTATTTGCTTTACTGCTTTTTTTGTATCGTTTCCATCAATAAATACTCCCCCACCAGCATCTGCAATATCTTTTAGTTCTTCAGGATTCATTTTGGTAATGACTACCTGTCTTTTTCGATCTCTTTTATAAATAACCTTCCCTCTTGATTTTTGCTCAGGAATAGGGGCTCCTTCCACATCTCCAACGCCAATAGTATAAGTTTTAATACCTTCTTTTTTAGCTTTTTTTGCCAAATCAATGGCTTTCTTTTCATGGTCTTCGCCATCCGAAACCACAAATAAAAAGCGGTTGGTTTGTTCATCGTTGTCAAAATAGGTAATTGCCCTATCTATGGCTTGATCTATGGCTGTACCATGACTAGAAACTAAATTAGGAGAAGCATTCTGAAGAAACATCAAAGCAGAAGCATGGTCTGTAGTAATAGGCAATAGCGGATAGGAATTTCCAGCATAAACAATGATTCCAATACGGTCACCACCCAAATTCTGAATGGTTTTGGCAATGATCTGCTTTGCTTTTTCTAACCTATTTGGCGCAATGTCTTCTGCCAACATACTTTTAGAAACATCTAACGCAAACACCAAATCCACACCTTGACGCTTTACAGATTTTAAAACAGTGCCTGTCTTTGGATTCGCCAATGCAAAAACCAAAAAAGTCATGGATACACAAATCATCAAAAATTTTAAAACCGATTTAAAAATTGACCTGTCTGGACTTAGTTTTTCAAGCAACAAAGGATTTGCAAATGCGCGCTGTTTTTTCTTCTTCCAAAAAAGCAGCCACACAAAAAGAACAGCAATGGCTGGAATAATAAATATTAGAAGGAAGTAATCGGGCTCTTCTATTTCGTACATAGCAAATCGCTTATTAAAAATTTTACTCTAAAATGAATGCCAATGATACAATTACTCATTTTTGCCAAAAAATTTTGATTTACTAAGTTATAAATTTGTTATTGTTTTAAAGACTGTATTTAACTTACCTCATAAGTTTCCCCAGCATAAAACAAATCGCTGGTATTTTTAAACTTAGAGCGTTCTCTTTGCTGTCTAGAAATTTCAGTTACCCTGTCTTCAAAAGTTTCATCTTCCACACTTCTTATGATTCCTGTAGCCAAAGGATTTTGCAAACGAACCAACATTTGATGCAGCGTAGGATCTTTTTCTTTAGCATCATGAACCAGCAAATCTTCTTCTTTGCAACCATTTTCACCAATCTCAACTACTTCTAATTTCAATCCTTTTAAAATCAACCCTTTGTCTCTTTCTTTTCCAAAGATCATAGGTTTGCCATGTTCTAAGTAAATTTGTCGGTCTTGCTTTACACTTCTATTCGTGATATGATCGAAACAACCATCATTAAAAATCACACAATTTTGTAAAATTTCAATCAAAGAAGTTCCTTTAAACTGATGAGCCTCTATAAATAAGCGCATCATTTCTTTGGGTGAATTTCCTGCAACCCTTGCAAAGAATCTTGCCTGAGCACCCAATGCCAGTTCTCCTGGCGAAAGTGAATCCTGTATGTTTCCAAATGGAGAGGACTTTGTTTTTAACCCCAGTTTTGAAGTAGGTGAAAATTGACCTTTGGTTAAGCCATAAATCTCATTGTTAAAAAGCAAAATATTAAGATCTGGGTTTCTTCTAAGTGTATGAATAAAATGGTTTCCACCAATAGACATCGCATCGCCATCGCCTGTAGTAATCCATACGCTCAAATCGGGGTTTGAAAGCTTGATACCCGTCGCTATTCCTGGCGCTCTTCCGTGTATGCTATGAACCCCATAAGTGTCCATGTAATAAGGAAACCGAGAAGAACAACCAATTCCAGAAACAAAAACGATGTCCTCTTTATTCACACCGATTTCTGGAAGCGCTTTTTGCATAGCACTCAAAATCACGTAGTCTTCGCAACCAGGGCACCATCGCACTTCTTGATTACTTGTAAAATCTTTGTTGGTATATTTTTTTTGAGGGGTAATAGGTTTCATTTTTTTATTTTTCTAAAATTCTTTTGAATTCTTGTACAAGCTCTGATTTAGCGAACGGCAGCCCTTGAATTTTATTGTATTGCAAGAATTCAATTTGATTGAAATTTGATTTTAAGATTTTAACCATTTGTCCGCTATTAAGTTCACAAACAATTACTTTTTTAAAGTTTTTAAAAATTTCTTCGGTGTTTATAGGTAATGGATTGATGTAGTTAAAATGTACAAAACCAATTTGATCGCAGCCAATCACTTCTTTCATTTCCTTAACAGCCGCTTGTAAAACACCATAAGTGCCACCCCATCCAACCACTAGCAAATCTCCACTCTCAGAAAATTCTGTTTCAAGTTTTGGAATTACTTGTTGTACTCGATTGATTTTTTCAGCCCTTAATTTTGTCATGAACTCATGATTTTGAGGATTGTAAGATACATTGCCCGATTTGCTATCTTTTTCCAAGCCTCCTACACGATGTTCCAACCCTGGAGTGCCAGGAATTGCCCAAGTTCTTGCCAAAGTTTGTTCATCTCTTTGGTAGGCATGCCATTGATCATTTTTCTCTTTGATCAAGTGGTTCTTTATTTCTGGAAGATCATCAACCGTTTTTATTTTCCAGGGAGCAGAACCATTGGCAATGTAACCATCTGAAAGCAGTATCACTGGTGTCATAAACTCTAAAGTGAGTTTACACGCCATGTAGGCATAATAAAAGGAGTTTGAAGGGGTGCTTGCTGCAATTACAAT
>Ga0307934_1000873_pt1 | contig 20566 bp, 22 predicted proteins | sample OrgLakmetageno90_FD_201838 | JGI IMG/M metagenome (GOLD analysis project Ga0307934, IMG submission 201838) | Saline water microbial communities from Organic Lake, Antarctica - #90 | ecosystem: Environmental > Aquatic > Non-marine Saline and Alkaline > Saline | place: Antarctica: Organic Lake... | reverse complement strand
ACGGGAGCGAATTCTCGGACGGCGATACCAGCGTTGACGAGTTCCGCTACGGCGGTGGATGGATCCAAGCTCGCTGGTAGAGATATACGATTTGGTTCGAGGAACTCGCCGTTCAGCTTTTTGATGACGATTTCGGCGACGTCTAATTTATCGAAGTCGATCTGATAGACTGGTGTTTCGTATGCGAGATTTTTCACCGATCCTTCGAAAACGCGCTTGCCCTCACGAAGAATTGCCACCCGATCGCACATGAGCTCGACCTCTGAAAGCAGATGCGAATTAAAGAGCACTGTCATGCCTTTCTCTTCGCGCAATTGGAGAATAAAATCGCGGAACCATTTGATGCCTTCCGGATCAAGGCCGTCGGTCGGCTCGTCAAGCAACAGTAGTTCAGGCTCTGGTAATAAAGATTGGGCGAGTGCCAAGCGCTGGCGCATGCCATGGCTATAGGTGCGGACCTTTGAGTTAATACGTTTTTCGAGACCCACACGCTCGACCACATTTCGGGCGGCTTTTTCATCAAAGCCGCCCGAATAACTCATCAGCACCTTGAGGTTTTCCCAGCCGCTCATGTAATCGTAAAATGCGGGAGCTTCAAAAATTGCACCCACTTTCCTCAGTGCTTTACCTCGCTGTTTCTGGACGGAAATACCATCAATAAATACCTCTCCGCTGTCCGGAGCGACCATGCCTAGAATGATACCCAAAGAGGTGCTTTTCCCGGCACCATTGTGACCTAAGAGCCCATAGATTTCTCCCCGCTCAAGCTGGAAGCCAACGTTTTCAAGCGCCGACTTACCGTTAAAAGTTTTACATAGTCTTTTGGCTTCAAGCATGTGATCAGTCATCCTCTTTCGTGGCGAAACGCACTTGGGTCGTGCTGCTGGAGTCAGCGTATAGGAAATTTGTTTCCCCAGAGTGCCATGCTTCCTTGTCACTCACGAGAGGAACTGTCTCAGGGCGGTCATCGACTCCCAGAAACGAGAGCTGAGCGATGTTCCGACCATTTTGAGTCGTGTTCCAGTTATAGCTGCAGCCGGTCTTATCAAACTGGTCAGGATCGGAGGGGCAGTGAAAAATATCGGCCTTCGGAACGTAGTCAAAAATTACCGTCTCGAGCACAGGTAGTTCTGAAGTTTTGCTCGCCCTACCGACGGCGAGTTCCGGTAGGCGATTGTTATTATCCTGTAGGTATCCCTGTATGCCTATACCGATATTTCTGAGGTTGGAGGTGCAGGCAGCTTCGCGACTTTTTTCTGCAAGAGAAATGCTGACGGGAACAGCAATGCCTGCGAAGACCGCGATGATCGAGACGGTGATCACCAGTTCGAGCAAGGTGAATCCTGTTGGTTTATTAGAGTTCATCACAATCCGAATTCATTTCCTCTCAAGCCCTGCATCACCTCGTTCATCGCTTCCATAAGCGGCGCCAAGTCCAGCTTTGTTTCGGCACTGGATTTGTTGAAATAAGCGCGCATGCCCTCTTGGCTTATCTTGGTCAGGAGCTCTTCGTCTATGTCCTCCGCGCGTGCCATTTCCTGCTCGGTCCTGCCACCTCGGATTTCCTGCAAACCTTTCTCGACGAATTCCTTGCGCTGGGCCTCCGGCATCTGATCGAGCGCTTCCATGAATCGACCCATGGATTCAACGACGGTTAGATCGATGAATAGATTTTTCTCACCTTTGCTGAGTCTGCGAAAAAATCTCTCAGCTGCACGGCTTTCCCGATTTTTCTCCCGCTCCTTGAAGTCGAGTTGGTTCACCATCTCGGCAACATTCCGTATTTCCTTCTCACGAATATCCGCAACAACCTTGCCGCCGGGATTCTCTGACCAATCTGCAAAATCAAGTTGGGTCACTTTTTGGTTCAGCCTCTCGGCGGTTATTTTTTTGGAAGAAGCAAGAGAGCGCACTGCAAACACCACCGCCCAGATGGTGATTAACACTGCTCCGGCTTTGAAAATGATAGCTCTTTTGGGATTCACGGGTGCAAAGTAGTCCAAGTTCTGTGCGGCGCAACTACCACTGTGTGATCTGCAAGGGGCTTCGAATAGGGCTCAATTCCAAACTCTTGTGGAATTTGGCTTTCCCTAGCGCATGAGTTGCGTTGAAACTAGCCACAAGTCATGTCTAATCCCTTTCGCGAAGATCTCGTCTCACGCAGCCGACCAGAACCTTGTACCGTCGTTATTTTCGGAGCTACCGGGGACCTCACCCATCGTAAGTTGATCCCAGCCCTATACAATCTTGCTGTCGATGGTGAGTTGCCGACTGGGGTGAAGATTGTTGGGTTTGCGCGTCGCGATAAATCTGATGAAGAATTTCGCAGCGGACTTGAGGAGCTCAATCGTAAGGTTTCCCGCAGCGGTCACGATTCCGAGGTTTGGGATCAGTTTATCAACAGTGTCACGTATCACTGCTCGGAGTTCACTGATGACGAGGGCTACGCTTCGCTCGCGAAGCGCCTTGATGAAATCGATGCGGAACGCGGCGGCAAGGGCAATCGGTTGTATTACATCGCCTCCGCACCGGAATTTTTCGATGACATCTTACTTCATCTGAAGAAAGCGGGATTAAACGAGGCTCAAGAAGGCTGCTGGTCTCGCGTGATTGTTGAAAAGCCCTTCGGCACGGATCTCAAAACCGCACAGCATCTTAACACGGTTGTGAATCAGACTTTCCATGAGAAAGACACCTACCGAATCGATCATTATCTTGGGAAAGAAACTGCTCAGAACCTGATGGTATTGAGGTTTGCTAACGCGATTTTCGAGCCACTTTGGAATAATAAGTGCATCAGCCACATCCAGATTACTTGTGCGGAAAACCTCGGGATGGAGGGCGGCCGCGGTGGCTACTACGAGAAATCCGGCGCGCTGCGTGATATGGTTCAGAATCACCTCCTCCAGCTGCTCAGTTTGGTGGCAATGGAGCCTCCGACCGACTTGTCCGCAGATGGTGTGCGCGACGAGAAGGTGAAAGTCATTCGTTCTCTGCGACAGTGGGATACCCCGGAAAAAGTCGCCAAGAACGTCGTTCGCGCGCAGTATACCGCAGGCCATGTCGACGGAAATGCTGTCCCCGGTTACCGCGAGGAAGACCGTGTTTCGCCGGAGTCTGAGACCGAAGCCTATGTCGCCCTGCGCTTGATGATCGATACATGGCGCTGGAGTGGAGTTCCTTTCTACATACGCATGGGCAAGCGCTTGCCGAAGAAATCTACCGAAATCTCCATTCATTTTAAAGATGCTCCTTCGGTCTTGTTCGGCGCACTCCCGAGTGGCCTTCCAGGCGGTAACGTCCTTGTCATACGTATTCAGCCAGACGAGGGGATCTCGCTGCGAATGGTTTCCAAAATCCCCGGCACCAGCCTCCGGCTTGAGCCCGTGAAAATGGATTTTCACTACGCCACCAGTTTTGGGAAAGGAAGCCCAGAGGCCTACGAACGCCTTATCTTGGATGCTATCGCAGGTGATGCTACGTTGTTCGCCAGACGTGACGAAGTCGAAGAGGCTTGGCGCTTCATCGATCACATCGAAAAGGCTTGGCACGAGTCAGATAAAAAGCCGCCCATGGCCGAGTTTGTCGCCGGTTCTTGGGGACCTAGTGAAGCTGATGAAATGATCAAAGAAGATGGCAATTCTTGGCGCAGACTTTGAGTTTCAAAACGTTTTCCTCCAATAGACTTCAATCCTGAAATGAGTTCCACAATCCCAGACACTTGCCCCGAGCTTGGAATCGAAGTTCCGATCGCAGAGATTGATCGCGAGCTTCACAAGCTGTGGGAGCAAGATGATGCGAGGACTAATGCTTCCTTGATGAACCTCGTGGTCTACACGGAAAGCTCCGGAGGCCTGCTCAAGAACTCGCGTATTATCAACAATCTGACCCGAGACAATGCCTGCCGGGCAATCTTGGTGGAGATGGACCGTGACCAAGAGGCCAGTCTGCGCGCCTGGATCACAGCTCATTGCCATCTTTCACACGGGAAGAAGTCCGTTTGCTGCGAACAGATATCCTTTCTGCTAACTGGCCGTGCCACCGGGCGTTTCCGCAACACGGTATTTTCCCACCTGAATTCCGATCTGCCTCTGATATTCTGGTGGCAGGGTGAGCTCTCCGATGTGTTTACCGTAAGCCTCGCCAGTGTGATGGAGCGCTTGATTATCGATAGCGCACTTTGGGCGGATTCTTCAGCGAGCTTCGTCAGGATTCAGAAAGCGGTCGAAGCCAATCCGATGCTTGTTATCCAGGACTTGGCTTGGACGCGCTGCTGGCAATACCGGGTTGGTATCGCCGCGCTCTTCGATGACTCTGTGGCCCAAACGCTATTGGAAAAAATTGACACGGTTCGTATCACCTACAGTTCTTCCAATCGGAATACCGCGCTTCAGATTCTGGCGTGGTTGGCCGTGCAAGCAGGCTGGAGTCATGCAGGAGAACTGATGTTCGAAACCCGAAAAGGTGGACGGATTGAAGCTTTTGTGGAGGCCGGTGATGATTCTGCCCCGATTGGCTTGGTCGAGCTTTCCTCTCCGGAAACGACCGTGCGGGTCAGCCAGGAGAAGGGCTCCGCCCACCTGATGAAAGAGATCGAATCTGGTGATTACCGGGCCTGCTCTCTTTCTCCATCTGATCCCGAAGAGCCTGCGGAATTGGTCGGGCAGCAGCTTTCACGCGGTGGCAAAAACTCTCTGTTTTTAAAGGTTCTTCCAGTCTTTCTCGACCTCCTGAAATGAAAGATTGTGCGAGGTATGGCGTAACATATGCTCTGCCTCTTCCATCAACTTCTCAATCGACCCTCTATGAAACCGCCTAAATCGAATCGCCGCCAATTTCTTGCTGCCAGTGGAGCCACTGCCGCAATGGTCTCCATGCCGAACATTTTGAGCGCCCAAGGCGTGAAGAATAATAAAACTCTCAAAATCGGCCTGATTGGCTGTGGCGGCCGCGGAACTGGCGCTGCCTCACAAGCACTCAAGGCGGACCCGAACGTCAAACTCTGGGCCATCGGGGATGTCTTCGAATCTCAGATTCCAAAGGCGGTTGATAATTTGAAGTCGTTTGCTGATAAAGTCGACGTCCCCGCAGAACGCCAATTCTCCGGTCTCGATGCCTATCAGAAAGTCATCGATAGCGGCGTGGACCTCGTGCTTCTCACCGCGCCTCCGGCATATCGTCCTCAGCATCTCAAAGCAGCGGTTGAGGCTGGAAAGCACGTCTTTGCAGAGAAGCCGATGGCTGTCGATGTTTCAGGCATCAAATCCGTTCTCGAATCCGCCAAGATCGCGAAGGCCAAAGGCACGACGATCCAACACGGCTATTGCTGGCGTTTCTCGCCGAACACTCGCGAAGGCTACGGGAAGCTCCTTTCCGGTGAACTCGGCCGTGTCGTTTCGCTCTACGGAACTTACATGGCCAATGTGCCGAAACCTTCCACTGCGATCAACATGCGCAAAGAAGAGTGGGGCGATGTCGAATGGCAGCTTCGCAACTGGATGGCTCACGAATGGCTCTCTGGAGGCCCGCTTTTGGAGCAAGCGATCCACACTGTTGATAAGGTCGCTTGGGCGATGGGGGATGTCGCGCCGATCGCAGCCCGTGCTTCTGGTGGCCGCACGCAACGCTCCGATGACGGAAACGTCTACGACCATTACGATGTGGTTTACGAATACCCGAACGGTGTCATGTGCCACGTGGCTGAGCGTCAGATGCAAGGCGTGTTTACTGAAGTGGTTGACCGCGTTTTCTGTGAAAACGGAAGTCTTGAGGCCCCGACGCGTGTGATGACCAAGGATGTGACAGGGAAAATTACTTGGGCTTATCGTGGTCAACCGGAGAACATGTATCAGGTCTGCCATAACGAGTGGATTGCCGCGATCCGTGCTGGCGAAGAAATGAATGCCGGTGAGTTTATGGCGAACAGCACCATGCTGGGGCTGCTCGGTCGTGAGGCAGCTCACTCCGGCCAGCGTATTACTTGGGAGGAGCTTTGGGCGTCCAATCAGGATCTGGCGCCAGATGCTCTCAAGCTCAGTGACAAACATCCGGTTGCCCCTGTGCCGATTCCGGGCACATACAAATTTAGCTAGAGGCTCTTACTCTCCCGTCTTCGGGAAAACTTCTAGATCGTTTCAAAGGCCGCTCGGGGTTTCCCTGCAGCGGCCTTTTTGCGGCTTACTCCGGCCGTTAGATTTTTGTAAACCGCTCCAACAATTCAACGTGGCAGTTGAGAAGGGGGGAAAACCATCGCAGCAAGACCTCGTATCAACGATTTGCAAATCCAATAAATAAAACCGATGACAGCCGCACACATTCCGATCGCGACTACGATGATGAGAAGCAAGAATCCAAGAATCAGCCACAACGGCCACCAGCGAGCATCGACAGCTTTCACCTTGCCCTGCCAGCTCCGCCAAGCACTGTGTGGCTCGGATGAGCCTCTGGACCGTTCTTGGTGAGGGATTTCCGATTGGATCGAAATTCCGTCTATCTCCACCACTTCGGCTTCGATGGTTGGTTCCTCGTGACTCATTGGGGGAAGTCTAAAAGGTCGAAACGATTTTGTCCAAACAAGGTGGAACCATTGATCGTGAAAAAAAAGCGGCCCGACCGATATTCCCCAGGGAAAACCCAATAACCCGGGGCCGTCTCAGGCGGACCGCTCAGTTATAAATACAGCACCGCTTATGCCATTCTTTCGTTGATTGAGGCTTTTTAGCAGGTATTTTCTAAAAGAAAAATCAGTTCGTTCTGATTGGGGCCTACACAGGGCAAAAAATGCTCCCGGCAGGAATCGAACCTGCATCTAAGGTTTAGGAAACCCTTGTTCTATCCGTTGAACTACGGGAGCTTGGAGGGCAATCTGATAGGCGGTTCTGAGATCCGGCGCAAGCCCTAAGCCTTTGTGAGGAAATCGATGGCTCGGCGTTCAGACCAATATTCTCTGCCGCCACCGAATCCGATGTGGCCACCTTGGACTGGGACTTCGAGGAAAAAATACGGGTTTCGCTCGGCTTGAGCGAAGGGGTAGCAGTCGCCTCCGAGAAAAGGATCATTGGCTGCGTTGACCAAGAGAGTGGGTATTGTGATCCCTTCCAAGAACTGCTTACAACTATTTCGCCTCCAGTAATCAGAGGCGCTTTTGAAGCCGTGCAGCGGAGCGGTGAAGCGATTATCAAACGTGCTGAAATCGCTAACAGTAGCTAGTCCGCTAATATCAAAATGTTCTGGAAACTTGGAATGTTTGACCAAGATCTTGGATCGCAGGGTTTTCAAAAACCGCTCCATGTAGATTTTATTCTGCCACTTGGCCAGCTCCGCAGAGCAGCAGGCGAGGTCGCAGGGAGTGGAGAAAGCGACACCGCGGTGTATTGCCGGGTGTAGGTCAGACCCGCGTTCGCCGAGATATTTGAGCATTAGGTTTCCTCCCATACTGAATCCTATTAGATCTATTTTATCCGCTTGGTGTGTGGTGGTAGCGTGCTGAATGATTCGCTCTAGGTCGTCGGTCTTGCCACTGTGATAGCAGGGGGCAAGGCGGTTAGGCTCTCCGCTACAGCCTCTAAAACTCCACATCAAAACATCCCAGCCACTTTTTTCCAACGCGGTGGCCATGCCCTGCATGTAACCCGCCTTGGAGCTGCCTTCCAAACCGTGACACAAGATCGCGAGTTTGGAACGGCTCGTGCCAGACGATTCAAGATCGAGAAAGTCTCCGTCGGAGAGCTCCAGTCGTGTGGTTTTATAAGTGAGTTTCTTGAGCTTCCGAAATAAGACAGGATGGATGGTTTGGGCGTGCCCACCCGGCAGCCATGACGGGGCTCGATAGGTGGAAGTCGGGATGATGGGCATGTCCTGAAAATTTAAAAAGAGATCCCCATTGAAGGAGGCCTAGACCTCTCCGCGTTCGTCTTTCTCAAGCTGAATCCGGTCATCAAGATTGCGGGCCTTCACTCGGTGATTGCGCTTATGCCAGCGCTCGGTGGCCATCTGGCGTTTTTTTGCGCGTTTGCGTAAAGCTTCGATCTCTATCTCCAAGTTGAGGAAGGATTCGTATCGCGCAGGATCGAGCCGATTTTCTTCGACGGCTTTGCGTATCGCGCAGCCAGCGTCCTTTTCATGACTGCAGTCCGAATACTTGCACTCTGCGGCGAGGGCGGCGATGTCTTCGAAGCTGCCGCGGAGAGTGAACTCGTCTGTCCACATCTGGATCTCCCGCATGCCTGGGTTATCGATGAGCATGCCCCCGCTTTCCAGTGGGACAAGCTCTCGGCAGGTGGTGGTGTGGCGGCCTTTCCCCGTGTTTTCATTGACCTCGCTGACCCACTGCCAGTCGTCACCATAGAGTTGATTAACCAAAGTGGATTTGCCCACACCACTGGAACCCACGATGCACATCGTTACTCCCGGGGCAAGGTGTGAAAGAATCGCCTTCAGACCTTCACCTTTCAGTGCGGAGGTGATGTGAATAGCTGCGTTAGGAGATAATGCTGAAATTTCCGCAGCCGCCTGTCTGAGTTCCTCTTTTGAAAAAAGGTCAGACTTATTCAGTAGCACCACCGGCTTCGCTCCGCTCACCTGTATGAGGGTAAGATAGCGTTCCATCCGGCGCAGGTTGTAATCCGAGCCTGCGTCGGTGACGACTGTGACGATGTCGATGTTTGCGCCGATGACCTGTGCCTGGCTGCTGTTTCCCGGCATCTTGCGGGAAAAGACCGTGCGGCGGGGAAGCTGCGCTCTGATCACGTGCGCTTGATTTTCGTTACCTTTTTCGATCGCGACCCAGTCGCCGACGGCGGGAAGGTCGGAATCTACTTCTGCCGCGTTCCACAGGCGACCGCAAAGGATGCAATTGATCTCTTCGTTATCATCGCCGTCTTCTTCTTCTTCAAGAAATGCTGAGAAATTGATTGAGGTCTCACGAATGAGGCGTGCCGGAACCCAGCCTTTTTCGCGGTAGGGTGCGAAGGCGTTTTCCAGATCCTGATTCCAGCCGAGTTCCTGAAGAGTCATGTGCGGAATGGAACCTAAGTGAACAAACGTACATGATCGAGACTTTCCCGCTGGGATTAGAATATCCGTAGGAAAAGCGCGTTGTGAAGATGACTATGCATGCCCACGGTGATCGTGACTGGATTTAGAAATTCCAGTTTTCTTTTTGCAGTGAGGACAGGTGCTTAACGATGTCGGGATTTTCCGCAGCGACGTTATTTTTTTCCAACGGATCAGCCTTCAGGTTGAACAACTCTGGTTGGGATGGAGCGCTGGCGAATGAGCGGACGGGCTTGGTTGTTCCGGGGGTTATCAATTTCCACCAACCATCGATTACCACGTTGGCGATCAGGCTTTTCTCAGGAGCGTCTAGATCATCGATATCATGGGTGTATGATTCGACAAAGATAGTGTTACGCTTCTTCATGGCCTGAAGGTCGAGCAAGTTCAGGCCTTTAAGGTCGGCTGGTGCTTTCGATTTAGTGATGTCGAGAATGGTGGTGGTGAAATCGGTGATGTGAGCAAGTGTCTCATCGTCTCTCAATGGCTTCACTTTTGCGGGCCAACGAACGAACATCGGAGTGCGAATTCCAATTTCGTAGGGAGAGAGTTTTGCACGACCACCTGAGGTCCCTTCGCTGGCATTCCAACCGTTATCAGCGAGGTAGAGGATTACGGTGTTTTCTTTGAGTCCGTTCTTTTCGAGGTAGGCATCGAGCTCGCCGCAAGTTTGGTCGAACCAATCGACCATCGCGTAGTATTTCTCGGCCTTGGCAGTTGGGCCTTTGCCTTTGTATTTGGCGAAAATTTTAGCGGGAGGATTGTGCGGAGTGTGTGGGAGAAATGGCGCGTGCCAGATGAAGAATGGTTTTTCTTTTTTTTGTGCAGTTTCGATAAAGTCGTAAATCGGTTTCATTCCCTTCCGACCGATCTTGAGCCCCGCATCGCCATGGCGTCCTGCGGTATCCGTCATTCCGTGAGTGAAGCCGACTTGGTCGTAAGTGGCGTTCCAGATTTTACCGGTTTGGAAAGTTAGGTATCCCGCTTCGGTAACGGCTTTGGGCAGGATCACAGAATTTCCCAGTAGTTGTTTGCGGAGTAGTTCACGGTGACCGGCTTTTGATCTTTCGCCGGAGAGGTCGTTACCGGTAATGCCGTGCTCGTGCGGAAGCTTCCCAGTTAGAAGGCTGGCTAGTGAAGGCGAGCATACCGGCATCACGTAACCGCGTGTGTAGAGCAGGCTCTCCTTGGCCATCTTATCTAGATGTGGAGTATCGACCACCTCGCTTCCCATAAAGCCATAGTCATCGAACGCATGGTCGTCGGAAATGATCAGAATCACATTCGGTCGGGATGATTCCTCTGCAAATAGAAGCTGCAGACTGAGGATGGAAGTGAGGATGAGTGTGAAAGCTTTTATCATGTTTTTCGATTTATGTCTCAGGTAGTGGATGCGGGTGTTCCAGTTCAAATGGATTCTGTTGAAAAGACTATAGAAAGAATCGTTTCAGGAATTTTTCGTAACTCAATTGAATAATTTCTCTGCGGGAGGGGTCGAAGCTTGCGTAACCCAAAATTACAAAAATTATGAAGAAACTAATTACTCTAATTACCGCAGGCGCATTTGCGTTCATTGGAACCACCGTTGATGTGGAAGCGCGCCATTATGGGGGCGGCTATAATAACGGAGGAAACGCGATTTACGTCAGCGGCTATCATCATGGTCGGCCTGTCTATACCCAACGATATATCGTGGGTCGTGACTGCCACGGACATCCTGTTTATCGCTACCGCACTGTATCGGCACCGCATCATCGGAGTTATCAAAATAACAACGGATATTGCGCTCCGAATTACGGGAGTAACTACAGAAGTAGCCATGTCAGTCGAAGCAACTACGGCCACAGCCGTTCGTCCTACCATAGCAGCCGCTCACATCGTTCGGGCAGCCGCGTGAGTGTGAGATTCGGTTTCTAAGAAATTCTTTGGGCTGGGAGAGCTCCTCGTCTGCGAAAGCGGCGGGGAGCCTTTTCTTTTTGAGCCCTTGTTAAAGTGGGCGGGCGTATGTGTCACAACGGTTATGCCAGCCTTCGCGCCAGCGGCTTTCCCCGCGTGCCGGTGGCGAATTCTGGATGCGTCGTGAAAGCATGCTTTTAGCGGATTGAGCAAACTCCGAGGCAGCTGGCGGGCCAGCGGGAACTGCTCGCATGTTACCGAGGACTTGCAGTAAGCCCCATCCTTGGGATTCGTATCTTTCCGAGGGCTTGGTTCCGTCTCCCTTGAAATTGACATAATCGATGAGCGCATAGGTTCCGTGGGGTGTGGTAGAGACCTTACGATAATTGGCTTGGATTTTCGCGCGTTCAGACGCCGGAGCTGCAGCCAGAATTTTCGGCAGAGCGGCGCGTGACCTCGCGATGATGAAGTCAGTTTGGAGACCAACGGTCGAGCTGAGCCAATCACGCAACTCCATCATTTCATTGGAGTTAAATTTACGTTGGAATTCCGGACGTGAGTTCCACGGGGAATGCTTGCGTCTGGCAATGGCTGGCGGATTCGCTCCGTTGCGAATTGCGTAGCTGATAAATTCTGGCCAGCTCTCCTCAAAGCGCCCGTCAAACCCGGTGGGATACCAAATGAAATGGCCGATCCCCAATGACGGGAACTCCTCGCCAACATTCCATGCCGTGAGGCCGGCATGGGTTCCGCTCGATTCGTTCTGCCAAATTTTTTGGCCGATAGCCTCTCTCTGGGGCTTGGTGAGATTTATGGGAGAGTCATTGTTTTCGCGAGCGGCAGGGCTTACTGGCGCACAGGCGGAGATCGAGATGACTATGAGAAAAATAGTTGTGTGTAGCTTCATGGATCTGTGGATGGAAGTATTGGTAAGACGTATGGTAGTTCTAGCCCGGAGGCCAGCTGAGAGGGCGCCCTCCAAGAAGGTGGACGTGAAGGTGAGGCACTGTTTCTCCTCCGTCGGAACCGTTATTTATGACAGTGCGGTAGCCGCTTTCGGCAATTCCCAGTTCTTTGGCGACTTTCGCAGCAGTGAGAAGCAGGTGGCCGATTAGCTCTTGGTCTGTGGAGCTGGCTTCTGCAATTCGGGGAATCGCTTTTCTCGGAGTAATCAAAACGTGGGTAGGTGCCTGCGGAGAAATATCTCGGAAGGCACAGCAGAGTTCATCGCGATGGAGTATTTCAGCTGGGATGTCTCCGTCGTAGATTTTTTCAAAAAGTGTTTTCAAAGTGAAGAGAGTCTAGCTGCTCAACGGGCTATCGCAAGGTCGCTGAGTGTCACTCTTTCCAGTCATCCTCCTTGCAAAACCTATGCAATCCGATTTACCCACAGGGTGTCAATGAACCGTGCGCAGCAGAATCAGAATGGCTCTCTGAAGAAAACCTTACTCAGAGGAGTTTTGGTTTGTGCCGGTTCGATTACGATTCTGTTGCCCGCATGGCTTCCGAATAAGCCCGGAGCGCCTCTTCAAACAGGAACTGTCGAGCTATTGCAGGTGGTTTTACTTGCTGCAGCCACAGCTGTCATGATCGGCGCTCTGGCTCATTCAGGGCACCGGCGCTCAGTTTGTCGGGTGCTTGCTTTCGGCTTGGCTGCCGCGTTGGTTGGGGAGTTGGAGGATTTTATTTCTGGAGTATTGGATTGGCCATTTCCGGATCGCTGGATCATCGGCGCGTTGTTGCTTTGTGCATTGATCACGATTTTCCGCCATCGGCGTGTGATGTTTCGTTTTTTTGGAACCATGGGTCACCATGCTGGAGCAGGGTTCATCGCGGCAGCATTATTGATTCTGTATGTATTCAATCGGGTGATTAGCACGCCTCAATTCTGGGAGGCGTCGTTAGGTGGTCCGGTTTCGCCGCAAGTGCCAGTGATCTGCAAAACCTACCTAGAGCTGCTAGCTTGTTATTTTATTCTCGTGGGTTCGATCGGCTTGGCGATCACCTTGGGCAGGAGGGAGGAGCTGAAATAGATGGCAGCAGGTTTTGGGAAAAGATTGAGCTGGCGGGTGGAGGCAGGCGTTCATTCCTTGGTTGCAGCTTTGATGAGCGGATTCTCTGCCAAAGGTGTATTCCGCGCCGGTGAAATTTTAGGCCGCTTGATTTGGCCGTTTATGAAATTGCGGCAGTGCAATATTGCAAGGAACTTGAGGATTGCTCTGGCTCCACTTGATGCAGCGAAGGCTGAACAACTTGCTAAGGAGTCATTCATCCGGACCGTCGCTAATTTGATGAGTTCATCGATTTCTCCCAAGGCGAAGGGCGGCGCGGTTGAGGAGATGCTGGAAATTCAGAATCCGGAATTACTCGAAGAGGCCGCGTCTGAGGGCAGGGGCGTGGTTTTACTTCTGTCACATATGGGGAATTGGGAGCTACTGACTCGTTTGCAGAGATTTTTCCCAGAAGGTGTGAAATGTGGAGGATTTTACCGACCATTGAACAACCTGATCTTGAACGAACGCGTGCTGAAAGAGCGGCAGGCCGATGGGGCTACGTTATTTTCAAAAAGAGACAGCCTGCACCAAGTCGGGGCCTTTCTTAGAGAAAACGGAGTGATCGGCATTCTTGCGGATCAAAGGGTTGGTATGCAGGGAGAGGTGGTGAGTTTTTTCGGAAGGCTGACGAGAGTTAGTCCTCTGCCGAGTTTGTTGGTGAGGCGCTGTAAGAGCGAGGTCTTAGCGCTTTCTTTAACCACAGTGGCACCGGGGAAATGGCTCGGAAGGTATCACAAAGTGGAAAAGCCCTATCATTCTGCCAACTGCATGAAAGCACTTGAGGTCGCAATGCGCGTTTCCGTGACCGATGTATTTTGGCTTCAGGAGCGTTGGAAAGTTTACCTCGCGAATTCGCTAAACCCGTCACGATGGCTGAAAAAAGATGAGTTTCGTGGCGAAAAGCCGCATCGGGCACTGGTCTGGCAGACTGCCAATGGTCCAGCTCCCGAGCTTCCCGATGGTTGGCAGCACGGTGACATCGAATGGGAGTTTTCAATCGGAAGAGCTCCCGGGGACTTGGAGGAAATTGATCGGTCCCAGCCGCTCCCAATCGATTTCATCGTGATTTACCAAAAAAACCGATTGTTACGCAAATTTGCAAAGCAGCTAAGAATTCCGGTAGTGGAGCTCTAGCATCCTTCAGAAAAGCTCGCCGCAGACTTGCTGGGTTGTTTTGAAATGCAGTTTCACGAACTTACCGAGGATTTCCGGACCGTAATGTTTGATCAGGTCTTTTCCTGCTTTGACGACTTGGTCGGAGGCCCCCAAAGGAACCTTGAAGCCAACCTTCTCGGTAGCGGCGTCCATCCAATCGATGAAGCGCTCGCGTGCAAGAATGGAAGCAGCTGCCACTGCGGTATCCGATTCTCCTTTAGTTCTTTGGTCGAGCTTGAGTGTGATGTTTTTTTGTTTCAAGGCACTTTGCAAAACAGTGGCCTTGGCGAACTGATCTGAAAGTGCTCGTGGGCAGTCAGGTCGTTTTCGGGCAAGCTCTTCGATCACGGTGGCGTGGCCCCATGCGAGCATGCGGTTGAGGTTTTTAAATGATGCGTAGAGTTCGTTATATTTTTCGGGGCGAAGGGCGATAACGTCGTATTCGATGCCCGGTGTGGCTTTGATTACGGCGGCAAGCTCTCGGATCTTTTTCGGGGTGTTGATTTTTTTTGAATCGGTGATGCCGGCCTTGATGAGTTGGCGGGTGATTTCCGCATCGGTATAAACCCCAGCGATGACCAGAGGGCCGAAAAAATCGCCTTTGCCGCTTTCGTCGATCCCGAAGTGAGGTGCGAAATGCTCAGGATCTTCGACTTCTGCTACTTTTTTGGAGCCGAGTTCGGCTTCGCCAGTGACAAATGGTTCCAGAGTGAAGCGAATAAAGTCCTCAGTGTCTTTCCCCTGGATCAGCACTTTAGGGCCTTTCTCGTAAACGCTCACGTTCAATTTGCCCTTCTTAGCGGAGAAGATGGTGTATTGCTTCGCTACGAATTCAAAATTCTGCTCTTCCAGGATTTCGCGTAGTTTGCGGACCTGAGAAGTATTCAGAGCGGTGGTGTGGGAAGTCATCTGGAATTCGGAAGAAGGGCGGATGGTCGAGTCGAACAAAGAATTAGCCCAATCGTAAGGCGATGACTGTATAAATCATCCTCGTTTCCGAAAAAATATGATCGGCAGCGCGGTAATAATAACCAAAGATTCTCAAGTTCGCCGTTAACCTATTCCATTCGGTCCAGATCTTGATTTTATGAAAGCACTTATTCCAACCCTCGCTCTCGGCGCTATGAGCATCTTGCTCGTTGCCTACAATCCAGCCAAGGAGCAGGCACCTGCCGGAGCTGTAGAAAAGATCGCTGCGGCGCTGCCTGAAAAGCCTTATGCCGCTCCGAAAAAAGCACGCAAGTTATTGATATTTTCCCGCACCAATGGCTTTCGCCATAAGTCGATTGTGACCGGTAAAATCGCTCTCACAGAACTTGGTAAAAAAACCGGCGCATTTGAGACGGTCGTCAGTGATGATCTAGCAAATTTCGAGAAGGGAAAAATCGCTGAGTTCGATGCGATTTGTTTCCTGAGCACGACCAATAACGCGTTTGCTCCGTTCAAGAATGAGCTTCTGAAATTATCTGATGAGGGGAAAAAGCAGGCGCTGGCCTATGAGCTGCAGCTTAAAGAAAATCTCATGGCCTTTGTCAAAAGCGGTGGGGGATTTGTCGGCATTCATTCAGCCACTGATACGTTTTACGAATGGGCGGAATACGGTGAGATGATCAACGGTTACTTTGACGGCCACCCATGGACGAAGGATAAGCCGGTGAACATATTCGTTGAGCCTGGTAAAGAAGACCATCCACTGACCAAGATGTTCGAGGGTGAGAGACTTGATTTTAAAGAAGAGATTTATCAGTTCAAACAGCCCTATGACTCATCGAAAGTGGAAATGCTATTGCGCTTGGATCCTGAGAAATCAGCCAAGGTGAGAGGTATGAAACGTGAGGATAATGATTATGGAGTTGCGTGGGCAAGAAACTGGGACGATGGACGTGTGTTCTATTGCTCCATCGGCCACAACGACGAGATGTATTGGCACCCGAAAATTCTGCGGCACTACCTCGCCGGTATCCAATGGGCCTTGGGTGACCTCGAAGTTGAGCTGGAAGCAGGTAAATAATTCACGTCAATTCCGCGATTCTAATGGATTTCATTTTCGACAATATCATCATTCTGATCATTGCGGCCTCCGGGCTAGCAAGGTGGTGGAAGGCTACCCAGGACGCGAAAAAAGAGCGTGAAAACCCCGTGGAATTTGAATCTGAATCAAAATTTGAATCAGAATACCAATACGATGCGGAAGAATTAGAAGAATTCATTGAGCAGGCAGAACGCCGGCAGGCACGCGCCGCCGTCCCACCTCCGTTACCAGTGGGGCAGCACCAAGCTGAGGTGAAGCCATCTTTACCTCCAGTGCTACAGCGTTCTCGTAAGCCGGAGATCGAAGAATTCGATCCCTTTTCCGAAGCGGATGATCATGAAAAAGAGCTTGCTCGCCAAGCAGCACTTGCCAAGCGGCTGAGTGGCCTGAAAGAAGCAAGGAAAGCTCGCGAAGCTCCGCAGGACATTCGTTCTTCTGGGCCGAAGAAGCCTAGGGTCAAAACTCCCATCAGTGGATTACGTAGCCGGCTACGCAGTCGCCAAGAACTTCGGCAGGCAATCGTGATCAAAGAAATCCTCGATAAGCCTGTGGGGCTACGCTGAGTTCTGATGAGCGAGGAACGGAAAGCGAGATTGCGACTGACGATCTTTCCTCGCGCTGAAAGTGCCGTTAGATCAGGTCATCCTTGGGTCTATAACGAGAGTATCAAATCCCAAAACCGAGAGGGTGAGACCGGCGAAATAGCGGTCATTTACGATAAACGTGATCGTTTTATGGCGGTCGGACTTTACGAGCAAGAGTCACCCATACGTGTGCGTATTTTGCACTGCGGCAAGCCTGCTACGATTGACCGAGATTGGTGGTTGGGTAAAGCCCGCGCCTGCTTGCAGAAGCGAAGTGGATCTGTCATTGGAGCAGAGACCAATGGTGCTCGTATGGTCAATGGCGAGAGCGAGGGTTTCCCTGGAATTGTCGCAGACCGCTATGCGGAGACCTTGGTTGTGAAAGTTTATGCGGCCAGCTGGTTCGAACGGTGGGATGAAGTGGAGGGGGTTTTGCGCGAAGTGTTCGAGCCGCTCCATGTGGTGCTGCGCATGAGTAGGAACATCGCCACAGTGGCTAAAAAATATGGCCTTGAAGAGGGCTTTCGCGGAGCACCCGGAGAGGAGACGGTGGTGTTTTTAGAAAACGGCATTCGTTTTGAAGCAGCGGTTCTGAAGGGGCAGAAGACTGGATTCTTTCTGGATCAACGTGATAATCGAGCGAGGATCGAGCAGCTATCGAGAGGGCGGAAGGTGCTGAATGTATTCAGTTTCTCTGGCGGATTCTCCCTGTATGCAGCGCGAGGCGGCGCGGTTTCTGTGACAGATATCGATATCAGCTCCCACGCCTTGGAAAGCGCGGCTCGGAATTTCGATTTGAATCCTGATAGCCCTGAAATTTGTAACGCTCAACACATCGGAGTGCAGGCAGATGCGTTTCGCTGGATGGAAGAGAACCAAGAAAATTTCGATCTGATTATCACCGATCCGCCGACCTTGGCGAAACGCGAGGCGGAGAAAGAAGGTGCAATGCGTGCCTACCGCCGATTGAATAGCTCGGCGATTTCACACCTCAACTCCGGAGGTGTTTTGTTAGCGGCTTCCTGCTCCGCGCATATTTCAAAACAGGAATTTTTCCGTATGCTGGAGGAGCTGGCACAGCAGAGCGGCAGGTCTTACCGGGAGCTTTGGAGAAGTGAACATGCTGAGGATCATCCTGCGAAATTTCGTGAGGCTGAGTATTTAAAAGCAATTTGTCTGGAGTTTTCCTGAGTAAGGCGAGTAGCGCTTGCGGGTTTCTTTTCGGCTGCGATAGTCTCCTCCTATGGCGATGACTCACGGGAAACAACCTGGCGAAATTGGCACGATGGACCAGTTAACGCCAGTAGTGAAGGCGCTGTTGATCTTGAATCTGGCGATCTATTTCGGGGATATACTATTTTTTGATTACCTTCTGCGCCGTTTTGGAGCCTTCAGCATTGAATCTGCGATTTTCGGGGGACGTATTTGGGAGTTTGTGACCTTTCAGTTTATCCACGGAAGTGTCGGGCATGTGCTTTTCAATTCGGTCGGCTTATTTTTCTTCGGGCCATGGATGGAGCGTTGGTGGGGGGCGAAACGTTTTTTGGGATTCTACCTCGCAAGCGGCGTGGGAGGAGCGGCGTTTTTCGTGTTTCTCGCCTACGTGGGAATCTTGCCAAACGCTAGTGAAGATTCAGTGCTGGTTGGAGCCTCTGCGGGAATATACGGAATTTTGATCGGAGTGGCGATGATTGCGCCCTCGCTCCGCGTCTCTTTATTGTTCCCGCCGGTGACGTTGACCATGCGGCAGCTGGCACTGGCTCTGATGGTGATCTCGGTTGGCTCGATTGTGCTCAAGCTGGGTGGAAACGAAGGAGGGGAAGCCGGACACCTTGGTGGCGCGATTGTTGGTTTCCTGATCATGCGCTACGTGATATCAGGCAGTCTTGGCGGCCTTCGAATTGGAGCGGAACGGTCGGCTCCGCGGCGGGATATCGCTCCAAAGATCAGGCCTCGCACTTCGGTCGATCTTCAAGGCGAGAGTGAGATTGATGAAATTTTGGATAAGATTTCCCGTGATGGGTTTCAGAGTTTGACGGATGAAGAGCGAGATTTACTTCACCGCGCGGCGAACAAAGACCAGAGTTAAGCCATGACGGATGAAGAAATGATGAGCTGTGAGGCTGCGGGTGAGCAGCTATCTAGATTGCGTGCGATCATGCACCGCTTACGTGCTCCGGGTGGCTGCCCGTGGGACGCGGAGCAGACTCATGAGTCCCTGATTTCGAATCTCATCGAAGAGGCCTACGAATGTGTCGATGCAATACGCCGGGATGATACCGACGATATGCGTGAGGAGTTTGGTGACCTACTTTTACAGGTTGTCTTTCACAGTGAGTTGGCGAAGGAGCAGGGGCGGTTTGATATGGATGGGGTCGCTAGGGAAATATCTGAGAAGCTGATCCGCAGACATCCGCATGTATTTGGAAGTTCAGGGGCTAGCGATTCTGACGAAGTGCTCAAGCAATGGGATGAGATCAAACGCGTGGAGAAGGGTGAGAAAGAAGTTCCTTATCTGCACGGCACCGCCAAGGGCTTACCTGCTCTGGTGAGGGCGGGGAAACTGCAGAAAAAGGCAGCAAAGGTCGGCTTCGACTGGCCGGTTGAAACTGGAGTGATTGGGAAAATTCGCGAGGAACTCGGAGAGTTACAGGCGGCTGTGGACCTCAAGGATCATCCCGCGGTGGAAGAGGAACTAGGGGATTTACTCTTCTCTGTGGTCAATCTTGCCCGCTTTCGGAAAATTGACCCAGAGGTCCTAATGGCCTCTGCGAACGCAAAATTTGAGCGTCGTTTTGGCGCGATGGAGCAGGAACTGAAAGCTGCCGAGAAGTCACTCGATCAAGCCTCGCTTGAGGAAATGGAAGAGGCTTGGATCACCGTCAAGAAACAGGGTTTTTAAATAAGCTAAGAGGGTGCTCTCTTTTCGATTGCCCGACGAGAGAGGTCTGGTAGTTTCTCAGTGTTTAATTGGGAAATATTATGAGCGATCCTCTTGAATTACCCGTTCTAGTCTTAAACCGCTATTGGCAGCCGGTTCATACCTGCTCCGCTAGGCGGGCGGTGCACCTTCTCTGCTTAGGACATGCTCAAGTCGTTCAAGTCGAGGGCGAGGAAAAATTCACAACGCATGACCTAGGTTCTTGGTTGAGCTATTCAAAGGTCTGTATCGAGGATCAGATGATACACAGTGTAAAAGTTGCGCTCAGTATACCGAAGGTCATCGTGCTTGCGGTTTATGACCGGTTGCCTCGGCTCGAAGTTAAATTCACACGCCGCAATGTCTTTCTCCGCGACAAATTCACCTGTCAGTATTGCGCCAAAGAATTCCCTGAAAATAAGCTCAACTTGGATCATGTGATACCGAGAGACAAAGGGGGCAAAACGACATGGGATAACATCGTGGCGTCCTGCGTGAAGTGCAATACACGCAAAGCAAACAAGCTACCCCAAGAGGCCGGAATGCATCCCAAGGGAAAGCCCTTCGCTCCACGCTGGCGGCCGCTTTATGGTCTTCAGGAAAATGGCCTGGCAGACGCTAGTTGGGATCATTTCCTCCACTGGGGGAAGAAAGAGCTTAAAACCGCCTGATCACTTGCTGCATTCGGCGAGTAGAGATTCCAAGAAATACGTGATTTGAAGTAATGCGTCTTTATATTCTGAGTCACTCAGAACATCTAGATCCTTACGGCATCCGGCGAGTAACTCTAAGGCGGTATCAACAGCGCGCCCTAACGCGCCCTCGTATTCGGCGATCCCAGTTAAAACTGGTAGGTCGAATTCTTCTTGAG
>Ga0307934_1000872_pt1 | contig 20566 bp, 20 predicted proteins | sample OrgLakmetageno90_FD_201838 | JGI IMG/M metagenome (GOLD analysis project Ga0307934, IMG submission 201838) | Saline water microbial communities from Organic Lake, Antarctica - #90 | ecosystem: Environmental > Aquatic > Non-marine Saline and Alkaline > Saline | place: Antarctica: Organic Lake... | reverse complement strand
TAAATACGAACCTTGCTTACTGGATTGCTAAAAATCCAAGGTCTTTGCGTTGAAAGGTCTGATTCGCCCGCCCAAAGAAAGAAATGATTCAAAGCGTTTCGGTAGTTGTTCCACGTCTTAAGCTTAGCGGGCGAAACTTTATCCGTTGCCCGCAAGCTGAGCAAATACTGCTCAACCTTTTGCGGCGTCACTTCATGGACAAGGCAATTATTCATAAACTCACTGAATTGACCTAGAACGCTCTCTAGCTGCTTCATCGACCGATCACGCAAACCGTCCCTTTCGCGCCCGCCTAGGTAAGCTGTGCGAGCTTCAGAGAGCGAAATCGTGAAACTCGGTGCTCTGTGGTTCGATAAAAAGAAATCAACGGCTTCAGCTATGGAGTAAGTCCCGCCAAGCTTATCGAAAGCGTCAACTGCCTGTTGATGCTGCTCATCGGTCAAAGGAGAAAGAACCATTCTTTGCGCTCTGCCTTGGTTCTCAACTTCGACCTGCTTCAAAGCAACGAATCTTTCAGCGTCTTTTCTGAGCTTGAATTTCCTGCGCTTCCATTTGCCGCCCTCCTTCCACCCCTGAACCATGAAAGAAGAATAGCCCCGCCCGTATTTGACTTCGTGGTGCTCTTTGATCGTAATTGAGTTTGCAGCCGTCTTTTTCGGGGTAATTCTAGTTCTTTTTGCTTCTCTGCTCATAGGTGCATTCAGGTGCATAAAATGACATTTAGCAACATCTATTGCACGAAGTGTTGCACGAAAAACATTTACACCGCCTAAACAGTGGACGAACTGCGGGCTCATAACCTGAAGGTCCTAGGTTCGAATCCTAGCCCTGCACCCATTTAAGGCCGATTCGCGAAAGCGGGTCGGCCTTTTTATTGATGAGTGTAGATTACAAAGTGTATGTGATAGAGAATACCGAAGGTCGCCGTTACATAGGCTTGAGTGAGGATGTTGCGAAACGACTGATACAGCACAATCGCGGGGATTCCAAATGGACATCAAAGTTCCGACCGTGGACTTTGCTGTGGGAAAGTGTTTCGATGACCCTCTCCGATGCGCGCAAACTGGAAAACCGATTAAAAGCTAGCAAAGGCGGCAATGGCTTTTACGAAATCACAGGGCTACCGCGCTCGTAATCCCGCTCAGCGGGATCCTAGGTTCGAATCCTAGCCCTGCACCCACTTAAGGCCGATTCGCGAAAGCGGGTCGGCCTTTTTACTGATGAGTGCAAATTACAAAGTATATGTGATAGAGAATACCGACGGTCGCCGTTACATCGGCTTGAGCGAGGATGTGGCGAAACGACTGATACAGCACAATCGCGGTGATTCCAAATGGACATCAAAGTTCCGACCGTGGACTTTGCTTTGGGAAAGAGCTTCGATGAATCTTTCTGAAGCTCGCAAACTGGAAAACCGATTAAAAGCTAGCAAAGGCGGCAATGGCTTTTACGAAATCACAGGGCTACCACGCTCATAATCCCGCTCAGCGGGATCCTAGGTTCGAATCCTAGCCCTGCACCCATTTAAGGCCGATTCGCGAAAGCGGATCGGCCTTTTTATTGATGAGTAGAGATTACAAAGTGTATGTTTTGGAGAATGCCGACGGTCGCCGTTACATCGGCTTGAGTGAGGATGTTGCGAAACGACTGATACCGGCATGCTTACTAGGTATTTCGATAGACGTCTAAGCGAATAAATCCATCTTAATTTGTGGATTTGATAATAACTAGCGTAACCAAAACTCAATGGCGTATACGTTTTGGGCAGTTGCAACCGATAGGTGGGGGTGGCAGTCTTAAATGAACCGTTTGCTTTGCAACTGGCTAAACACTGTGTGCCAGGTATCGCTACACATCTTTGCTAAAATAAACGATGTGCCGACAGAACCTTGGCATTCTATTTTCCGAATAAGCCTTTTATGCCGTCGGTGGCACCTTTTAGACTTTCGCCTGCTTTCTTCATAGCGCTGTCATCGCCCGTTAGTGCGCCATCGAGGAGTGCTTTGCCTCCATCTTTAAGCATGACACCGGCACCAGAAATTGCGGGACCAATGGCTTTGGTCACTTCTTTTAACACGATATCAATGGCTTGTGCGATCGTCAGGTCTCTGTCCTCGCCAAGGTCAGTCAACTCAATGCGTGGAAGCGGAACTTTTTGTCCGACTCCGAGCACGCCTACAAAAACAGTCGCACCTTCAACGACGACTTGCTTAATAACTATCTTCTTCGAAGGACCTGCTTTCACTTCGGTTGGGTCCTCTGCAGTCGTATCTGCAGGTCCTGTGAATGCTTCAATATTCGCTAAAAGTTGTTTAACATTCGATGTGCTGAGTCTGGTTTCGTAACTAATCGCAGGATCTTTAATGATGATTTTATCAATGATGATGGTATCGCTCAGCAATGAACCTATGTCGATGGCCACATCAATTTGTCCAAGTGCAAAAATATTTTCACTTTTGAAGCCTGTTGGGTTGCCTACATTGAGACCTTTGATCGTGCCCGCGCCTGAAAAGATAGATAAATCCACAGATTCCAGTGTGACACTAGTCTGAGTGACTTTAGGACCGATTTTTTCGACCCCTGTTTTTATGCTGCTATTCAGTATTTTGGCTCCGAAGAGCACGCCGACGATAAGGGCAATGACGAAGAGTCCGAGGCAGGCGAGTAGTATTTTTTTGAACATAAGAATAGTTAGCTAATGATAATGATGAGCATTTGTTAATTCCAATTTTGTCAGACTAGCTCAGGAGTGCAATCCAAGATATTAGCTTTGCGTTCCATCGATTCGCACTTTTGATCTATTGTATGAGTGAAAATGGCCCTACTGGACTCGAAGCTGGCAAACAGGCGATGTTGGCGGAAGCTTCTGCAATCGAAAGTGCGGCCCAGAGATTGGGGCCTTCGTTTGAGGACGCTCTAAACATTCTATCAGCTGTTAAAAGTAAAGTCGTCATCTGTGGAATCGGTAAGTCCGGTCATATTGGAGGCAAACTTGCGGCTACTTTTTCGAGTTGCGGGGTGCCCTCTGTTTTCTTGCACGCGGCGGAAGCGATACACGGTGATTTGGGCGTTTACCAACCAGGGGACCCGACAATTGTGCTTTCCAAAAGTGGTAGCACGGCAGAAGTGCTTCGCTTGATGCCAATGTTTAAGAAGTTTGCGTCACCGATTATCGCGATTGTTGGGAATATAGATTCACCCATCGCGGCGGCGGCAGATGTGGTGCTCGATGCCAGCGTCGAAAAAGAAGCAGATCCTTTGAATTTAATGCCTACTTCGAGTTCGACGGTTACCTTAGCGATGGGCGATGCGCTGGCTGCGGCTCTGGTTAAAGCACGTTCATTTACGGCGGCGGATTTTGCAGTATTTCATCCCGGTGGGCAGCTTGGCCGAAATTTGCTCATGACGGTAGGGGAAGTCATGCATTCGGTGGATCGGGTCGCCTGCTGCAAGCGTAGCCATACCATCCGTGAAGTCGTCATGGAGATGACGCATGCGCCTCTGGGTGCCGCGTGCATCGTAGATTCGGATGGTGTGCTAGAAGGCATTATTACGGACGGAGATATCCGTCGATTACTCTCTAAGGACGGCGATATTCTGAATTTTGTAGTTGGCGAGCACATGACGCGATCACCGATCGCGGCGCATGCCCGGTTGAGCTTAGGAGAGGCGCTTCACTTGATGGAAGATCGGGCATCGCAAATATCTGTCTTACCAGTCACGGACGCCAACACGCGTAAGCTGGTCGGTATGCTGCGCATTCACGATGCGTATCAGCCGAGTCTGGGTTAGTTTTTTGGGCTTACCTTGACCTTTGAAAGAAGTTTTGAATCGGCAAGGAAAGGGCCGAAAGGAAGTAGGCTGGCGATGAAAAGCCAGGCCGTGGTCTTAAGCGACCACTTGTAATCGATTTGCCCGAGCACTGCGAGTCCCACATAGGCCATCCATAAGATGCCGTGTGCCATGCCGACGACGCGGACTGCTTCGGGCAGATCGAACACATATTTAAGCGGCATGGCGATGCCGAGTAGAAGTAAGTAAGAGATGGCTTCAAAGACTCCAATGCTTCGTAGCCGATCCAGTGTGGTATCAAATTTCATTTAAAAGGCATGGCCAGTAGAAACGTATTCCGAATAAAAACGATAAATTCGGGCAATAGATTATTAAGATGTATACTTGCAATTGTATGAGTAACCATAGGATAGACGCATGGACATTTTAAAGGACATTTTACAAATAGTAGCAGGGCTCGGTCTTATGAATGTTTGGCTATTGCGATTTAATCGTCACACAACCTACCGAGGAGGTTCAGCTACTTCTATGAAAGAAGAATTTGCTACGTATGGGTTGTCCGCGTCATTTATGAAACTTGTGGGGTTCTTAAAACTCAGCTCGGCAGCGGGCCTAATTCTCGGGGTTGTTTATCCAGTTTTAGTGACTCCCTTTGCTGTATTGCTGGTTTTACTAATGCTGGGTGCACTCGCGATGCATTTAAAAATCAAAGACCCTATCTCAAAGTCCATTCCTGCGATGACGATGCTTGTAATCAGCGTCTTAATTCTGGCGCTGTAGGCTAGATCATCCGGCTATAAAACACGGCTGTCAGATACCCGTTTAGGAGCATAAAACTGGTTGCTGGCATCGCCTGCAGAAACGGGTCTCTAATTCGGATTCGCACGCTCACGCCAAGCATCATTTGCAAGCAAAGTCCGCTGGCTGCAAAGCAGCCGATTAGGGGTGATTGAAATCCGATGATCAAACCGATCGCACCGATCAACTGAAGGTATCCTGTGAGTTTCCGGAAACTAGCTAGCTTGTAGCGATCAAATTCAATCACCATATGAGTCGTCCATACGCAGCTCGCACCGTAGCCGATGAAAGCGATAGCAGAGAGTGCGATCAAGTAGTTGTTTGCTGAAGTCATGTTGATATTCATTTAGATAAATGCGCGAGTTAGGGTTAAAAGCAAATAAGTCTATAAAAAGCAGTCTTTAGGTTTATCATGATTTGACCTCTGTCTTTGCTTAGTCATGTTGTAGTTATGAGTGTATCCCGTCGTAACTTCTTAAAAATGTCCGTCGGTTCGGCGGCTCTCGCCTCGTCCACTAAATCTTTTGCACAAGCGGCAGAAGCAGCCGAGATACCGATGCGTAAATTTGGGCGTCATGCTGATATGTTGTCAGTTGTTGGCATAGGCGGACACACTTTATACTATGCAGGCTCTCAAGCTGAGGCGAATGCAATTGTGCAGCGTGCCTATGACTTGGGGATCAATTTTTTCGAGACTGCTTGGGATTACCACGGGGGTGAAGCCGAAACTTACATGGGCAATGCCTTGGTCGGAAAGCGCGATGATATTTTCTTAATGACTAAATTTTGTAATTTCCACACATCGAAATATACTCCTGACGTGAAAGGCTCGATGCAAATGCTGGAAGATTCACTTCGTCGCTTAAAGACGGACCATCTGGACCTTTGGCTCTTGCACAGTGTATCTGATAACGATGCGGAAGAAGCTTACAAAAAAGACGGTGCGATCGAAGCGCTTGAATTGGCCAAGCAACAGGGTAAAATCCGCTACACTGGTTTTTCCGGCCATACAGATACCCAAGTCCATATCGATTTGATCAACGGTGGATACGAATGGGACGCTACGCTTATGCCCGTTTCGGTCGTTGGCGCTCTGGATTCAAGAGCGTTTGAGTCTAAGGTCATGCCACTTTGTGAAGAAAAGAATATCGCTGTGCTCGGCATGAAAGGTTTTGGCGGTAGCCGGCGCACGCATCTACATGGGCAAACCAACGTCGAGGAAGCCCTTCAATATTCGCTAAGCTATCCGCAAGTGTGCTCACATATGGTAGGCATTGATAAGCTTGAGTATGTTGATCAGGCCGTCGCTGGTTCCGCTGGAAAGCCAATGAGCCCTGAGCAGCGCAAAATGTTTGCTGTTAACGATGCGCCTGATTCGCCGGATTATGCTGCAATGCAACATGGTGGTAAGCATTACGACGCAGGTCGTAGTCATTCTTAATATACTAGTTTAAGGCTGTTAAGTAGCCAAATGCAGCATACAGCTACAAGCGGTTAATCCGGTTGGCGAGAAAGCCCGCCCCAAATCCGTTGTCGATATTGACCACACTGATACCGCTCGCGCAGCTATTGATCATTGTCAGTAGGGCGGATATACCCCCGAAATTTGCGCCGTAACCTACGCTTGTTGGCACCGCAATAACAGGTGCTTTGACGAGGCCTCCGACGACGCTGGGAAGGGCACCTTCCATACCAGCTACACAGACGACTACACGGCAGCTTTGGATTGTGTCTAAACTGCCCAGTAAACGATGAAGTCCGGCGACTCCGGCGTCGTAAACCCGCTCGACGGGGTTCCCGTAAAACTCTGCCGTCAAAGCAGCTTCTTCGGCAATGGGGATATCCGAAGTCCCCGCACAGACAATCGCGATGGAGCCTTTAGGTGGGCTAATCTCGGGGCCATTCTTCAGTGTTACTAAGCGAGCCTGTTCACTGTATTCTGCTTCTGGATACTTGGCGAGAATGCTTTCGGCGATACTAAAATCGACTCGGGTCACAAGGATGTCATTTGAGCGATCAGCAAGCACCTGCATGATGTCGAATATTTGCCCACAAGTTTTGCCGGCTCCATAAATGACTTCGGCAGATCCGTTGCGCTCGGCGCGCGCAATGTCTACCCGGCTATGGCCGATGTCTTGATAGCCTTTCAGCTCGGCCAGCGCGGTTTCGATATCGATCTTCCCCGATTGGACCGCTTGAAGTAGTGCTTTAGTGTCCATTTGACTGTTCGGCTTGCCGATAGAGTGTTTCCATTTCAGCGATGACTTCGGGTAGGGTGAGCGTCTCTTCTTTTGCGATCCGAGCCAGATCGTCGTATTCAAATTTATGACGGGTAGTGCCGTCGGCTAATTTGGCTATTTTTACCCGAACCGTTCCCCAAGGTGTGGTGAGTTCTTTGCTTAGTCGCTCCAGTTTGGAGCGCTTCCACTTTTGACGACGCACGCCAAGTGTTTGGCTATGGGTGAAATAAGTGGCTTCGGCTACGCTAAGTTTATAGTCTGCGACGAGTGCATGCACGATGGTGCCGAGGCGACCTTTCTTAAAGCTTGCAGCTGTCTGCCAGACGTCGAGTGTGCCAGCTTCGAGTAATTCCTGGCAGAGAAAAGCGATGGCTTCTGCGGTCATGTCGTCGATGTTCGCCGCGAGCTCCCAGACTTCGTCTTGGGTGTTTGGGGTGGGAGCTAGCTCGATACCTTCTTCGACTAATAAGACATAGACTGCATTCGCGAGTTTGGGGTCATCCCGCTGGCCGATGCCGATGGCAGTTTTCAAAATTTCACCGGAATAGGATACGCCAAACTCTGCCATCTTACCGACGAGGAGGGCGGCTCCGGTTGGCGTGGTGGTTTCTTTGTCAGTTGCGCCAGCGGTAAATTTGCGACCTTGCAGGAGTTGCGTGGTTGCGGGGGCGGGAACGGGCATTCGGCCATGCGCGCACTGTACTGTGCCCCCGCCAACTTCCAGAGTGGTGCAGATGATTCGATCAATCTTTAAGAGGTCCCAACATACTGCGGCCCCGACCATATCAATGATTGAATCAATTGCGCCAACCTCATGAAAGTGCACGGCTTCCGGCTCGATGCCGTGCACGGTGCCTTCAGCTACTGCGAGTGCATGAAAGCAGGCAATGGAATCTGCTTTGACTCGTTTGGAAAGTTTGCTGGCTTTGATCGTGTCGCGAATCTCACTGAACGTTCGATGATGATGCGCATGCCCGTGCGAATGCCCATGTGAATGGTCATGATTGTGCGAATGTTTTTCGTGGTCGTGGTCGTGGTCGTGGTCATGCTCATGTTCGTGGTCATGATCATGTGAGTGAGCAAGAGTGACGTCGCAGCGGATTCCACTAATCCCTTGTCGTTGGTCTGTTTCGAAATGTAAGTTCCAGCCTTCGTAAGGGAGTTTGCGCAATTCAGATTCAAGGATCCTGGGATCGACGCCTAATCCGACCAAAGCACCTAGATTCATATCACCTGAGAGACCTGCGGGGCATTGATAGACGAGTGTGGGCATACTGTTTTGATAGTGGATCTGAGACGGAGTGCAAGTTGACAGCGTCAAAATTCGATTCATTCTCATACTAATGAAATCACTGGAAAAACTTGAAGCTTGGTTTGCTGAATGCCCGGGGGCATTAGTTGCTTTTTCCGGTGGAGTGGACAGTTCTTTGGTGGCTTTTCTGGCTCAGTATTTTTTATCGGATGCGCGGACTTTGGCGGTGATCTCGGCGTCACCTAGTTTGAAGCTTTCAGATTTAGATGCAGCTAAACGGTTTGCGAACAACCATGAATTGCCGCTGCGAGTGATTGCGACACAGGAGATGGACAATCCAAACTACTTTAGTAATCCGACCAATCGGTGTTACTTTTGTAAACACACGCTCTATGATGAACTGGCAGGCTTGCGGCAAGAGTATCCGGATTGGTGGGTGCTGAATGGGACTAATTCGGATGATTTGGGAGACTATCGCCCGGGGCTTAAGGCGGCGGAAGAATTCGAGGTGCGTTCCCCGCTTTCGGAATGTGGAATAGATAAAGCGCAGGTGCGTTCCTTAGCGGCACATTTTGATCTCGCTTGCTGGGACAAACCGGCGAGTCCTTGTTTGTCATCACGGGTGCCCTATGGTGAACAAATCACGGTGGCTAAGTTGCGGCAGATTGAAGCTGCAGAGGCAGCGGTGCAAGAAGCGGGTTTCCCAGTCAACCGGGTGCGACATTACGGCGAGAAGGCACGAGTGGAAGTGCCCGTTGAGCAAGTTGTTGAATTATCCAATCAGGCAAATCTAATTCGTTCGGGGCTGTTGAAGCTTGGCTTTAGTGAGGTCGAGTTCGACCAGGAAGGATTTGTATCGGGTAAGCTCAACCGTGTGGTCGATCTTAGCGCTGAAAAATAACGGTGACTATGGCCAAGACGAGTAAGCTGGCACCGATGAGTCTCGAGTAGAAAAACTCTGCAATGTCGTCTCCTCTACCATAGAAGCGATCAATGACGACGGTCCATAATGCGCGAGAGGAGTAAATGATATTAATGAGAAGTGCTTGGCCCGTTGTGCCGATAAGGAAGATGATTAAGGTTGTTTGAAAACCCATAACGACCGAACCGAGATACATTGGTTTTTTGGACTCAGCGGGCGGTTGGCTTTGCTTACCTAAAAACGGGACGAGGATCGCAACGGTTAAGAAGAGTGTGGGAGAGAGCCAACCGATGCCAAGCTTACCCTTTGCTTCAACCACGAGAATATCGCAGAGCGCGAAGAGGACGCTAGCGCCAGCTGCGTAGTAAGCTGCTTCTCTTCGTATTTTTTTAAATTGGATCGGGCCGCGCTGGAGTAGGATAACGCCTGCGGTCGCGCCAAGTGCGGCACCCCAAAGCCAAACGGTCATGTCCTGTTGCCCAGTAAAAAATGCAAAGAGCGCAACGAGGAGCGTCTTTAAGCCGAGGAGTGGGCCGACGATGGAGAGGTCGCCAACTTCAAGCGATTTAACCGAGAATATCCTACCGATAAAGAGGGCGACCCCAGCGACGACTGCCGTGAGCCACGCTTGAAGTTCGAAGTCACCACGGGCGACAAAAAAGAGCGGGAGCGACCAAAGGGCCATCGCGATATTGGTCGCTGCGATGGCGTTACGTTTTTTGGCACCAGCGTTGAGCGAGCGCTTGATCTGCAGTGAGCCAGAAGCGTAGAGTCCTGCTGCACCTGCAGCGCAGAGAAAAACGATGGGTGACATACTAGTAGGTTGGCTTAGCGCGTATCACCCACAGGATGGTGCTGCTTATGTTAGCAAAGACTTAATGTTTTCGCTTAGCCAATTACTCTGACCTACCTTTTCGGCGGGCTGTATAGAGTGTAATAGCAATGGCGGCTGTCACAAGTAGGGCGCAGAGTCCGAGCAAATGGTCGGGCTGCGATAGGAAGTGTTTCGCGGTGGCAGTGGCATCGTCGCTATGCCCTGTAGGGTGCGCACTTAGAATTGAAGCCGAAAGAAATAGAGCAATCAGTGGAGTATACCAAGTTTTCATATTTTTATAGATAAGGGTTTTGGTGTTGAATGCAATCGGTATGCCATTTACTCAGTAAAAAACTAACTTCCCGGTTTGATTGCTGAGGTGCCTTGAAGCTCAACGGGTAGTTTGTCGGCTTCGTAGGTAGGGAAGCTGAGTTCGGCGAGGCTGTGATGAGGCACATCAAAAGAGGTTTTTCCATTGCTGCGATCGACGATTACGCCGACGGCGACAGGCTCAGCGCCATGTTGACGGCATTGCTCAAGTGCTTCGAGGACACGGCCGCCACGCGTGATGACGTCTTCTACGATGAGCACTTTCTCGCCGGTCTCGAACTTGAAGTTACGACGCAGGGCAAGCTTGTCGTCGACTTTTTCCAAGAAAATGAAGCGTGTGCCGAGCTGGCGGGCAACTTCTTGACCGATGACAAGTCCCCCCATGGCAGGTCCAACTACGGTAGTTGCGCCGTAGTCTTTAAGCGTTCCGACCATAATTTCTGCCAGGCGCGTTACTTTATCCATATATTGGCAGACCTGTGCACACTGAAAGAAATGCGCGCTGTGTAGCCCTGAACGTAAAAGGAAGTGGCCTTCGAGGAGCGCGCCACTATCGCGAAAGATTTGGATGACTTCGTCGTTTTCGTTTAAATCCATGTTTCACATTGAAGCGGTGTCTTTGAGTTGTGAAAAGTGTAAAGGGTTATTTAAAGAGATTTATTTCTTGAGCTTGTGGTCTAGGGAGACTCCTTGCTTACTGCGTATTGCAGATCTCCTTATGTTAAAGTTGCTCCATCGTCATGTTTTAAAGGAAATCCTCGTCTCCACAGGCCTGGCTATGGGTCTTTTCATCTTCGTCCTTTTGATGGGGAATGTGATTAAAGACGTGGCTGAACTAGTTGTGGCAGGTAAGCTGGATCTGGTTGTTTTTCTAAAGCTAGTGGGTAGTCTGATTCCATATGTTGCTTCGTATGCCTTACCCTTAGGGATGCTCACAGGAACGTTGATCGCTCTGGGGCGTTTGTCATCGCAGCAGGAAATTACGGCGATGAAAGCCTCGGGCGTGAGCCTCTATCAGATCGCTTCTCCGGTATTTCTAATCTCATTTTTTGCAATGATCGCCAGTGTGATTGTGACACTGCATCTCTCGCCGAAGTCACGCGTCGCGAACAAGGAGATGATGCAAAAATTAGCGACAGAGAATCCTTTGGGATTTATCGAGGCGAAGCGCTTCATCCATGAATTCCCAGGATATGTTATTTATTTAGGTGGTCGCGACGGATCGGTCATGCAGGACTTCTGGATTTGGGAATTGGATGATGCGGGTGAGGTGGAGGTCTTTTTGCGGGCTGCAGAGGGCACCGTAGATCTGGATGAATCAACAAACGAACTCATTTTGACCTTGAAAAATGGCACCGCGGAGCAACGCAAAAACGAGCTCGGACTGGCGCAGAGTGCGGACCAAGTCCGGTCACTTTTTTTCGGAGAGCTACCGATTGCTTTACCTCTGAATCCGATCTTTGGCGAAATCGGGAAGCAACGTCGTTTAAGGACGAAGGAAATGACTTTTGCCCAGTTAATGGTTGTGCGGGATCGTGAATTATTAAAAGAAGCGGAGTCTGGATCGGGGATGACTCCTGAGCGGCTCGAAGTGCAGCTACATTTGCAGAAAAATTGTGCGATGGCATTTTCGGTCTTTTCTTTGGCGGTTTTTGGTGTGCCACTGGCAATCCAAGTAGGGCGTAAGGAAACGTATGCGAACATGGGAATCGCTCTGGCGGTGGCGCTTATTTATTATTTCCTGATTGTTGCGCTGAGTTGGCTGGAGGAGGTGCCTGCTTTGCGGCCTGATTTGCTAATTTGGTTGCCGAATATTTTATTTCAATCGATTGGCTTTTGGTTGATCCATCGAGCCAATCAGCACTGATCGATCGTGTTCGTGGTCTTGTTGAAAGCTAGGAACAAGATCTGCGATACATGCCTAAACGATGCGTATACATGAGATAAAAACCCCACCGCCTGTTGCGGAGTTGATTGAACGTTTTGGTGCTCGTCGGGATGCTTTCGTATTAGACAGCTCACAATCGAATGATGGTTTGGGGCAGTGGAGTTTTTTTGGAGCGGATCCTTATTTGGTTCTTTCAGGCAAGGACGGTATCTACACGGACTCTGATTCGCTTGACGGGCCAGAGCAGGTGGATGGCTTGTCACTTTTATCGGAGCGCTTGAAGTCCCATAAGATTGAGAATACAACGGGTATTCCCTTTATCGGGGGGGCGGTTGGCTTTTTGTCCTATGATTACGGAAGGCAGTTGGAGTCAGTGCCTGTATTGGCGAAGGATGATCGCTCGATTCCGGATTTGCATTTTGGGTTTTACGACGGAGTGGCTGCTTTAAATGTAGAGACTGGAGTGCTTTATTTGGTCGCGCTGGGTATTCGGGGGGATGCGGCGGAAGTGGTCCAGGAACTGGTCGCCTTGGTCGAGGGTGAGCGTCTGGGGACGGGTGGCACGCGTGTGAGCTGTGGTGACTGGGAATGGAACTTGAGCGAATCCGAATTCTTACAAGCGGTTGAATCTGTGCGGGCGTATATTGCGAGCGGAGATGTGTATCAGGTAAATCTTTCGCAGCGTGCGCGTGCAACTTATGAGGGCGCTCCCTTGGCGCTTTTTCAGGCACTGAGAAAGGGCAACCCTTCACCCTATGGTGCGTATTTAGATTTTGGAGGATGGCAATTGATGTCTACCTCGCCCGAGCAGTTTTTAAGTAAACGTGGGCAGCTACTGGAAACGCGTCCGATCAAGGGGACACGGCCACGGACTGGAGACCTGAAGCAAGATGCTTTGGCGACAAAGGAATTGCAAAATTCTTTGAAGGATCGTGCCGAGTTGTTGATGATAGTTGATTTGGAACGCAATGATTTAGGGCGGGTGGCTAAGTATGGAACCGTCCGTGTCGAAGGTCTGTATCAATTGGAAAACTACACGCGCGTGATGCACCAGACTGCACGTGTGCGAGCGGAGCTTCGAGATGGTTTAGATATTTTCGACTGCTTGCGAGCGACCTTTCCGGGTGGTTCGATAACGGGCGCTCCTAAGGTGCGGGCGATGGAGATTATAGAAGAATTAGAGCCGACCCGGCGGGGTGCATACTGTGGCTCGGTCGGTTATATTGGTTTTGATGGGGATGCGGAATTCAATATAGCGATTCGCAGCCTGCATTTTAAAGATGGTTATTTGGATTATCAGGTCGGTGCGGGCATCGTCTGGGACTCGGACGCTGCCAGTGAATTTCAGGAGACGCTGGATAAGGGCCGGGCGATTAAAGATGCGATCACTACGCTACTTTAAGGCGTGGAAACTAGGATACTAGGATTGAATTTGACCTATGAGCGGGAAGTTGGCATCGATGAGGCATATGTTACGTAACCTCATACTCGCTCTCATGGTTTTTTCATGTTCTGTTTTCGGGCAGGCAGGTTCTCCCGAGGGAGACACGCTTCCGATGGGGCCTTTTCAATTACCTGTTCGTGCGGATTTTAATGGAGAGTGGCTTCGTTTTGATGGCGTTTACACGCTGAGCATTGATGTGAAGCCGAAGAATGTGACGGTTGAGTATCATAACCCGAATCCAATTAATGTGGAGTATGTGGGGCTGGACGAAGCGTCGGGGTTATTTTCTATAGAGGTCATGTTGCTGGACGAAGGATATCCGGGCACAACCTATACTTTGAGTTATTTGCCAGAATACGAAGTTCTTGCGGGCACCTATCAAGTGCCGGGGCAAGCTCCAAGCCAAGTTTACTTTAAACGTAAACCTATTGAGGATGAGTAATTCCGCTTAGCTTGCTGGCGAGAGGTTGTAAAAGCTTGGTTTGACCTTGGCGTGGCTTCCGCTGATTTTCTGTGGATGACGGAGATTGTTATTTTACCAAAAGATCAATCAGTTGAGCTCTTGCCTACAAGTGCTGCGTTTGCGCATGGCGTTGGTTTGTTTGAGACCTTGTCGATTCGAGACGGTGCATTGCAATTTTGGGAGGCGCATTGGGAGCGGTTGAATGCGTCGGCTGCTGCATTGGGGCTCGATCTGGAAGTTTCTGCAGAGGGAGTGCTCAGAGAGATGGCTCGTTTGGTGAGTGCGGATGCAATCGTAAATGGCACGGTGAAGCTATCCCTGCTGAAGGAAGCTACTGGAACTCGACTCTTTATTTACTCTAGGCCGATGTCTTCGATTCCAGATGAGGTTAAGGTGATTTTCAGTTCTGAGTATCCAATCAACCAGAGGGGATTATTGTCGGGACATAAAACGCATAACTATATGGAGGCGATGACGCTCTTTGCGCGAGCCCGAAGGGATGGATTTGCTGATCGTATTCGTCTAAATGTTGACGGAGCACTGGCGGAAGGCTGCGTCTCGAATTTGTTTTTTATAATCGACGGTCAGCTCTGCACGCCTGCGGATGTTTGCGGGGTGCTTCCTGGTGTAGTCCGTGGGGCACTGATTGAATGTTTCGAGGTGAATTGTGCGTTCTATCAGCCAGATGTTTTGGAGCGGGCTGAAGCGGTTTTTCTGACAAATGCTTCGTGGGGGATCTTGCCTGTATCGGTTCTTGAATTGGAAAAGGAGAGTCGGCACTTGGATAGTGCGGCGCATCCATTGATACAACGATTGACTAGGCAGTTGCTTGATATACGAGCCGAAAATGCGAGAGTTTTGAATGATGTATAAGGATGCGCGCTACCTGACTAAACATCGTCAATTGAAACTCAGCGGAGGGCCTTGTGTGATGGGTATTCTTAATCTAACACCGGATTCTTTCTCGGACGGCGGTGAGTTTTTTTGCTTGGATGCGGCGGTTTTGCAGTTTCATCGAATGGTTAAGGAAGGGGCGTCTATTATTGACGTCGGCGGTGAGTCGACGAGGCCTGGACATATCCCGATTTCTGCCGAGGAAGAGATTGCCCGCGTGGTGCCTTTTATCGAAGAAGTGCGCTCAGATAGTGACGTCCTCATCTCAGTGGATACTTCGAAGGCAGATGTTGCCGATGCAGCTTTGGCCGCGGGAGTGGATATCGTGAATGATGTCTGGGGCGCACAGAAAGATCCGGCCATGGCCGATGTGATCGCTCAGCACGAAGCTGGTTGTGTGCTCATGCACAATCGCGCTTCGGAGGAAGCGGGGTCCGGCGATGTAATAGCGGCCATTTTAGACTATTGGGCGGAGTCAGTCGAAGTCGTTCTAAATGCGGGTGTGCCTAAAGAATCGATCATGCTGGATCCGGGGCTTGGGTTTGGAAAAAGTTTTGAAGAAAACTGGGAGGTTATGCGACGCTTGCCTGAGTTGGTTGCGTTCGGCTATCCAGTTTTATTAGGTGCTTCCCGGAAGTCGATGATTGCAAAACTGCTCGGCCTTAAAGATCCGAAAGAGCGCTTGAGCGGGACCTTAGCGACAACCGTGCTTGGTGCGCAGGCTGGAGTTGCTTGTGTGCGGGTGCATGATGTTAAAGCGAATGCCGAGTGTATTCGCGTGGCCGATTATTGTCATCAGTCCGATTGAACGGAATACGCTCTAGCTTTTGATGAGTAAAAATGCGCCGGCACCGTCGTGTCCGGTTTGCCATGGGTAGCTGGTTTGCTTGTCTTTAAGACTAAAGGATTTACCGATATCGGTTCGGAGGAAGGTATCGACGACGGCTCGGTTTTCTGCGGTTTCGATGCTGCAGGTACTGTAAACGAGGCGTCCTCCGGGCCGAACGAACTGGGCAGCTTTTTCAAGCAATACTTTCTGTAGACGAGTGCAGCGTTTGATATCTCCTGGGCGCAAGCGCCACTTTACGTCTGTTCGCCTTTGAATAACTCCGGTGTTAGAGCAGGGGACATCGAGCATAACAGCATCGTATAGGATCGGTAGTTTTGCGGATTCGAAGTCTTCTGAGGACAGCTCAAGTAGATCTTTTTCGAGTATATCGCATTTGAGCGCATTGCTTTGAAGGTGTTCAAGGTTTTCACGCAGTCGTCCGATTCGTGGGCTAGGTAAGTCAACGGCTACGAGGTGACCTTGCCGGTTCATTGCGTGTGCGAGGTCGTAGGCCTTTCCCCCGGGAGCTGCGCATACGTCGAGAACGCATTCACCCTGCTTTGGTGAAAGTAGTTCCGGGGCAAGTCGAGTCGACGGGTCTTTAATGTATGCGATGCCTCGGTTGAGTAGTGGGTGTAAATCTTCGGACCAAGATATATTGGAATTAATTCTGTAGAACTGAGGCCATTCAGTTACTTCCAAACCAGAGGGGATTTTCTCGGGTGTTTGATACAACTTTATGTAGGTGCTGGGGATCTGCTGGTTCCAATTTAGGAGTTGCCGAGAAACGTCTAGCCCGAATTCCTTCTGCCATTTCTCGACCAACCAACCCGGGTGGCTAAAAAACGCGGCGGGATTGTTTTCCTTTTTGATCTCGTGGATTGCATCGGGTAGCTTGCGGAGCAACGCATTGAGAAAGCCGAGTTCAGCTTTGGCGAGCGACTGCTTGCTGCGTTCAATTGCGTGATGAACTATTTTGGGCGTTTTTTCGGAATCTGCGGCGATCAACTCATAGCCTGCAACCAACAAAATAGCTTCCAAGTGTGGGCGAATCCCCTTTTCTGCGAGTGGCCTAGTGGCGTCGCGGACAGTGTGTCCGTGGCGAAGACCTCCTAAAAAGAGGGATTGGCAGATGCTTCGGTCTGTAGATGCGAATGTGCTCGGTAATAAATCCAGGAGCTGATTAGCCTTTAAGTTCTGGCGCAGATATGCTTCGGTTAATAACACTGCTGCATCCCAACCTGATAAATTCTGTTTCGATAAATTAAACTTAAGACTTCTCATGGCGCAATAAAATGTGCATACTTGATCGTTTACGACTAAGAAAAGCATTCGCAATATATTATGAACAAAGAGGCAATAGACGCTCTTATTAAGAAAAATCCTAAACTTGTTTCGTTCCGCTCGAAACTAGAAGCCATGGCGCCGGGCAGTTACTGCCTGCATCGCAGTTGGGGCTTCGGCAAGATTGTAGACTACAACGAGGCAGATGATCGCCTCATTATAGATTTTGAAGAAGGCGAGGATGGACACTCGATGGCTCCGGCCTTTTGTGTCGACAAGCTCGAAATTCTTAAGCCAGAGGACATCCTCGTGCGCTCTCGCACTGAACCGGATTTGGTCAATGAAATGATCAAAAAGCAGCCTGCGGATTTAATCTGCGAGATTTTGAAGGCCGCTGACGAGCAAGCGATGATGACTCCCGAGATAGAGCGTGCGCTCGCTCGTGTGATGGGTCCGATCAAATACAAGAAGTGGTGGACCGCGACGAAAAAGGTCTTGGTCAAGGACCCACGTATCGGCGTGCCAATTAAGAAATCTGATCCTTACATTTATCGCGATGAGCCGGTAAAGCCAGAGGTTGAGATCTTAGAGCAGTTTAACGGAACTAAAAACTCGAAGCAAAAGATCGAGCTCGGCGAGAAACTCTATGCGCTGGCAGAAAATATTTCGGAGATTCGTGCGGAAATGCCGGCAATCCTAGCTGAACTGACCGATGCTATTCGCAACGCGAAGTCTCTGAGTCAAGCTGACCGCTTACATGGTGTTTGGGTGCGTAATAATCTTGCCCGTGATTTGCATGATAGTGACAGCAGCGAAGACATTGAAGCATATGTTGACGGATTGGAGCCATCCTCTTCATCGATCCTTGATGCGACCAATGATTACTCACAATTAGCCACTGACTTGCCTGCGCAGTATTTTAAGCGCTACCTTGATTTAATCAGTCGCACCTATCCTGATAAGTGGCAGACCATGGTCGAAGACCTCCTTCGTAACTCCAGTGGTAAGTTTACGAGTGAATGTATCAACTTCATGCTCGAACGAGAGCTTCAATCGCGTATTAGCTATTGCTTGGATCGCTGGCTGAAAGAGCAAACGATCAAAGGGCCGCTTCTTTTCTGGGTGGTTAAGAACCGTGGTTCGAAAAAGTATGCATCGATTATTGAGCCACTGGTTACACCACGCTTATTGGCCGCTATGTTCTATGCGATTGATTACGAAGCCTTGCAAAACGCGAGCACTCGCCGAATCCCTCTGGCCGACTTGCTCAGTGATGACCGTGATTTAATTCCCGACCTACTTGCAGACGCAAATGTGGAAACAGCAAGTGACCTCGCGCAAACACTTTTGCTGAATCAAGGTTTTGAAGACCTAACCAAAAAGTCTCTCTTGGCGCGCTTCATTAAGAAGTTTCCAACGATTCAGAGCTTGCTTGCGGGTCAGGCAACAACGTCTTCTGAGGAAGATGCTTTGATTGTTTCACAAGAAAGCTTCAACGAAGCTAAGGCGGAATACGAAGATCTGATTGCGGTTAAGATTCCAGAAAATAAGGAAGCGATTTCAGTAGCACGTGATCATGGTGACTTGAAAGAGAATTCCGAATATAAGATGGCTCGCCAAGACCAAGACATTTTGTTGTCGCGTAAAAACGAACTGGAAGTCGACCTCTCACGCGCACGGGTTACGGATTTCACGGAAGCAAACACGGAAAACATTGGTATCGGGTGTATTGTTGAATTGAAGAATTCTTCGGGCAGCAAGAACCGCTACTCAATCCTGGGTGCTTGGGATAGTGATCCTGAAAATGATATTCTATCCTACAAGACACCACTTGCTCAGCAACTTCTGGGCAGGCAAAAGGGCGAAACCGTTTCGACAAAGATTGGCGGTAACGAAGAGCAGTGGACTATCCTCACAATTGCACGTTGGATTGATAAGAAGTAGTTGCTTCCTAAATCAATAATTTACCAAGCGCTCTCGTTTCGAGAGCGCTTTTTTATGCCCTTTTTCGAAAGAGCGCCTAATTAAGTGGTGTTTTCTTTTTGGATGTTTAGTTGTAAGCGACACAGATTTGTCCTACTATTCATTCCGTTGGCCTTCGTGTAGTATCTCTGGATGCAACCGATCCCAACGAATACTCGCATCTATCTTTGCCTCAAACCTGTTGATATGCGCAAAGGCTTCAACGGTCTTTATGGACATGTGACCGAACACATGCAGCTAAAGCCCCTGAACGGCGCTTTGTTTGTGTTCACAAACAAAGCGCGCAACCGAGTCAAACTGCTACACTGGGATGGCAGTGGACTGTGGGTGATGGCGAAGCGCCTGGAAGAAGGCCGTTTTAGTTGGCCGAAGTCAGCTACTGATGCGAGGAAGCTACGCCTTGGATCGACTGCACTGAGTATGTTGCTCGATGGAATCGAGCTTAAGGACGGAGCAAAAAAAGCGTGGTATGATGCGTAAAAAGTTTGCCTAAAAGAGTATCTTATTATTGGATACATAGATCGACGAACTAACTCAGGCAAGAGCAATAAATGCGCAGCTTCAAGATGAAGTTTTGCTGCTTCGCCAGCAGCTGGACTGGTTAAAGAAGCAGTTCTTCGGCAGCGGTAAGAGCGAGCGGCTAGATAAAAAGCAGCTGGGCCTGGAGCTTGCGGAGGAAACAGCGTGCGCCCCCGAAGCAGAGCCGATCGCTGTGCCGGCACATGAACGGCAGAGTCGTGCACCTATAAAGACTAAAGATCAGAGCTACGAGCACCTGCCGATAGGCCGCACGCATACCTACGTTCCAGATGAAGTCAAAGCTACGCCCGAAGCCTACGAGCAGATCGGTGAAGAACGCACCTTCGAACTGGGGATCACCGCTCCTAAGCTCTACCGCATCGAGCACGTGCGTCCGCGCTACCGATTGAAGGCGGATAAGTCACAGCCACCGGTGATTGCACCTGCCTTGGCCCGCGCGGTCCATGGTATCGCCTCCGCGGAGCTGCTCAGCCACATCGTTTTAGCTAAATACGTCGATCACCTGCCCCTTTACCGCCAGGAAAAGATACTTCGCAGATATCAGGCTCCGGTCAGCCGCCAGAACATGGTTCGCTGGATCGCACGCTGCTCCGAAGTGCTGGAGCCGATTTATAACTCGATGCGTCAAAATCTGGTCGACGGCGATTATTTACAGATCGACGAGACACCGATCAAAGTGCTCGACCCGGACAGTGAACAAAACAAAGCGCAACAAGGCTGGCTATGGCCGATCAGCCGGCCCGGTGGTGATGTCGTCTTTAGCTGGAGCCTGACCCGTGGAAGCTCACATCTGGACGACTTGCTCGGTGGCTTCAGCGGCTACCTGCAAAGTGATGCTTACGCCGTCTACGACAAGTATGCCAGAGAGCACGAAGGAATTATACAGCTCGGCTGCCTCGCGCATATCCGTCGCCAGTTCGATCAGGCTCAAGCTGAGAGCGCACAGGCGCGCTCCATACTGGAGGTAATCGCACCCTTGTATCAGATCGAGGATGAACTACGAGCGCGTGAGGCCAGCCAGGCGCAAATCCTGGATACCCGCCAGCGGGAGAGCCTTCCGATACTCGAAGCTCTACAGACTCAGTTGGTCGAA
>Ga0307934_1000871_pt1 | contig 20611 bp, 18 predicted proteins | sample OrgLakmetageno90_FD_201838 | JGI IMG/M metagenome (GOLD analysis project Ga0307934, IMG submission 201838) | Saline water microbial communities from Organic Lake, Antarctica - #90 | ecosystem: Environmental > Aquatic > Non-marine Saline and Alkaline > Saline | place: Antarctica: Organic Lake... | reverse complement strand
TTTCTCCAATTTTAACGTCTACTAATCTGGAAAATAATAGCTTGTTCGCTTCTTTTCTTTTCAACTCTTCCGTAAAGAAGTATGCAGCGGCAATGAACGCAATGGCAACAAAAAAACCGAAAGTTGGAAAAGGGAGAGGGATATCTATTCCGAGTAAATCTCGGAGCATATCAGATAGAGTTGGGTACATTTTCTTAGTTTGAGAGCCAAAAATAAGCATAGCAAATTGCCTGCTCATCATGTTTGATAATAATTAAAGAGCATTCGTAATTTGGCAAAAAAATAATGTGTCGAAACTAGTAGCCTTAGATTACGGAGCAAAGCGAACGGGAATTGCAGAAACGGATTCTTTACAAATTATTGCGAGTGCATTAACAACCGTTGAAACCAAAGATTTGCAGGAGTTTATGAAATCTTATTTGGAAAAAGAGGACGTGGAGGCGTTGGTTATTGGGCAAGCTAAGCGAATGAGCGGTGAAATGTCGGACATAGAGAGTAAAATTGTTCCCTTCATTAATTTTATTAAAAAGCGATTTCCATTATTAAAGATTGAAAGGCAAGATGAAGGCTTTACTTCAAAAATTGCATTTCAAACCATGATTGACGGAGGCCTGAGCAAGAAGAAAAGACGAGATAAGGCGCTGGTTGATAGAATTAGCGCGACCCTAATTTTACAGCGTTACATGGAAAACCGTTAACAGTTATTTTAACTTTCGGATCAAATAGGAGTCATTATCCGCGCCACCAAAGTTATCTGTGTGGCCTACGATATAGTAAGAATTGCCAACCTCAATGATTTCGTTTCCCCAATCGTCTTTAGGGTTACCAATATCCTCAATGTCTCTTAAGTTCCCGTTTTGATTCAATTCTGCCCAAAGGATTTGTCGTTGCTGTCCAAAACTCATACTTCGACCTAATAAAACAAAGTTTCCTGCTGAATTAATAATAGCAGACATTCCTCCATCGTGTTGGTCGCCACCAAACTCCCTATCCCAAATTACCTTTCCAGCGCTGTCTACTAAAATAGAGTACATGTTGTGGTTGGGATCTGTTAATGTGGTATGTCCATGAAGTAAAAAATTACCATCTGCAGTTTGCAGCAATTGGTGTGTTTCTTCATAATCGTCTCCTCCGTAGCGCTTTCCCCAAATGGAGTCGCCATTGGCGGTTAGCTTTAGTAAGTAGAAGTCTCTAGAAACAGCTCCATAACTACTCGTGTATCCAAAAAACATCAAATTGCCATTTTCTATTTCTAGAATGTCGGTGCCGCCGTCAACGCCCGATTGACCGTAGGTTCGCTCTTTTAAAACCGTTCCTTGTTGGTCTAACCATATTAAATACATGTCTCTTGCCCCATTACCTAAGCTTTCCGTGGTTGCAGCAATGAGTATTTCCGAATTGGAAGTTTCGATCAAGGTTGCAGGAATTTCTTGCTGCGGTCCCCCAATTACTTTTTCCCACAAAAGGGTACCTTCCGTATTTACCTTCAGCAAATGAATGTCTCGATCTCCGCCACCTCTTCGTTCTGTTACCCCCAACAAAAAAAGATTACCATCTAGGGATTTTACAATTTTAAAACCGATTTCTAAGGAGGAAGAGCCATACGTTTTTTCCCAAATTACGTTCCCTTCAAGGTCTGTTTTTAGGAGGTAATGGTCTCCGTTTGGATCGTCGAAACTATTAGAATAACCCAAAAGGTACAGAAATCCGTCCTTTTCTACTATCGAATTAGACTCGTCGTTTTGAGCACCTCCGTAGGTTTTGTCAAAAGGTTTAACCCTTTCCACAAGAACAACATCTTCTACCACATCATCATCTTTGCAAGAAAATAAAATAAGGCTGATGATGAAAAATGGAATTAGTAATCTTTTCATAGACCTTTAACTACTGCTCTTTAGAAATATTGTCGACGGTAAAAATTGTTTTAAACTGCTCACATACAATCACCATGTCTTCAATTGGTTTTTCATCAAATTCCTCCATCTCACGGCTGTAGTATTCCCAATGAACTTTTTTCCAATATTCTAGAGATTTATCTCCTTCACCCTCAATGGCAGCGCACTCTTCTGTTATTTGATTAAACGGAATTTGATCTACTTGGACAACTTCTACAATGGCTTTTGCTATTTTATACCAATCCGTTACCACATAAATGTTGCCAACCTCCGGTAAGTCCGCATGGAATTTTTCAAACCACCAAAGCGACGTTGAGGTTGCTTGTTTTATGCCGTCTCGGGTAAGTTGGGCACACTCTTTTGCATCTTTTTCGTTGTCGCAAAAGTTAAACCATTCGCCTAGCTCCTTGTCTTTATAATCAGGATTTTGCTCGATAAAAGCTTCCCAAAGTTCTACTACTGATTTTGGAGCGGGAGCCGGAATAGTAGCTAAATATAATTCTTCTACCTTCGTTCTTGCCCAATCCGTTTTTCGTAGGAACCGAAGACTGGATTTCACCGTCGGTCGATACTGAAAAGCCTTGATTCCCGTGATTTGGCCCATTTCTTCCCATCCCACTTTTTCTACCAAATATTCTAAAATATCCAATAGCTTCACACCATGAAGTGGATTGTTTAATTGTTCTTGTGTTGCTTCTCCCATATAGGTATTAAAACTAACTAAAGGCCGCTCCGGCCATTCCGATTAAAAATATAAGCCCATAAATTGCAATGATAATTATGGAAAATATTCCCCAAAATTTAAAATTCGATTTCATGTTTTTTAACCCCTCTTCAATTTGATTCGGGTCATCCATTTTTAAACCAGCTTTTAGGGCTTTACCTGACTTAAATAAGTACAGGCTAGGAAAGAAATAAAGTAGCGCAAGTAGAAGATACACGAATGTAATCATTGCCGAAAATCCAGTTCCTGCAGCGCCTGGCATGGAAGACATAGCGGGATTTATTTTGCTTAACGAACTAAACATGGTTCCCGCAAAAAGCGAAAATATGGCCATTAAACCTGCACCAATAAACCCTACAATACCAAAGTAACTCGACCATTTTGCGGTCTCCATCAGGTAGTGTTTGGAGCCTTTTGTTAAGGTTTCCCGCTCTTCTAAAACTCCTCCAAAGTCTTTTTCAATTTCCATAATTTTACTTTTTAAGATTGCAAAATACTGATTCTACTCCTCTTTCTCGTAAAATATTTTGTAGAATTTACGCCCATCACTTTCAACGCCACGTTCGATCATGTCTTTATTTCCATGGATGTAAACGTGAAAGTTTTTGTCCAGCTTTAAAATGCTCTTGAAAAATTTCGATTGTTTTTTAACCGCTTGGTCAGAAATATCAAATTCATCCTTTACTTCAATCTCATTACTTTCTCGGTAATTGCTGTCGTAAGATCGGAAGGAATTAATAACCTCTTCACTTTGAAAAACAGTTTCTTCAAAGTCTTCTTTATTAAAACTCTCGTTGGTTTTAAAATACTCAACCGAACGATTTAGAATGTCAATTTTATCTGTTTTTTCAACGTTAAAATCCTCATCCATTTTTTCGGTAACATAGGTCTTCGCTATGTTTAAGAAGGTTTTGGTATGGTGAAATTCATCACTACACGGCTTTAGATTTAGGAAATTGTCTTTCCAATACTTAGCTTCATCCTCTCGGTTGGCTTTGTCAACTATTGCTACTTTATAACCGTCGTTTCTACCTTGATTAAAAACAATACATCCTTTATCCAGTTTGTCTACATTAATACCATTTACTGCATATATGTTAGCATCTTCCTCTTCGTTTTCGACCAATAAAAATGGGTGAGCGTTTTCGGCTTTAAAAATTCCAACCGCTTCAACGGTTTCATCGTTCAATTTTAAATTGGAAAAGCGAACTACAAATAAATCGCCAGGCTTAATGTTTGGATGAATACTTAAATCGAATAAGTATTGAGCAATTTTGATGCTGTTTTCTAAAAAAGGAATCTTGTCCTGAAAGATGGACTCAGTGTATTTGAAAACCGGATTCATCTCAAATTCGCCACCTGAAAAGGTGAAATTGTACAGTTCGTGAGCTGCAAAGGGTTTTAGAAAATAACGTAAAAGTAGTTCCTTCAAACCTTCGTCATCAGGCGCAAGTGTGGTGTTTGAAAGTTGCAGTTTACCTTCGTTGTTTTTATTGCCTACATGGTGTGTAGCCAATTCTTCTATTTCGCAGTAATTGTAGTTGAACATGATTCTATTTTGGGACGGTAAAAGTAGTTGAAGCGATTTAAATTAGTTTACAAAAGTGAACTTCTTTATTTCGGTAATAATACTGAAATGATTTACATACTTTTGAATAGAAACATAAACAAGAAGGATTAAAACATTTGTGTAGCTGAGTTTTTTTGCTGTGGATTGTAAGTATGCTGTTCAGCTTATAAGTTAGTGATAGGGTTTCTCTGGAGTAAATGGAATCGTTTGGAAATAAGTTCATTGATTTTAGGGTGATTAGTTTTTTTATTATATTTGAACAATAAATTCTAAAACTATACTACTATGAGAAGCACTTTTTTCTCAGTTTTGGCAATTCTCTCTCTCTCTCTCTCTCTCTGCCCAGACTGACTTTTACTACCAATTAGATGGTTCAAAAACACATTTAACTATTTTGCCCAATGTTAAAATGATTCACTTTAAAAGCGGATTACCTGAGGGTGGATTTGTGTCTGAAGGATATAAATACTTTACTAACTATTACATTCTAACAGGAACAGAGGAAATTAGTGAGACCTACTCCAACTACAATTTATCAAAAGCATATGTCAATGGAAAAGATACAATTTTTGAATCTGATGAAATTGTTCTGCAATTTAAAGAAGCAATCATTGAAGCTCAGAAAATCAGTTTAGAAAACCAGTTTAATTTGACTTACATTACAGGGAATGATGTCTATGAGCGTTATGCAGCTGTAGATGCAACAATTCAGGCTGCAGCTATTTACGAAACAGGACTTGTGAAATTCGCGCATCCTAACTTTTTTGTGCGAGCTACACCTGCTCATCAACCGAATGATTTATATTTTAACAAGCAGTGGTATCTGCACAACACTGGTCCTAGTCAGATTATAAATGATGGATTAGGTGGTACCTTAGACGCAGACATGGATGTTGTAGAAGCATGGGATATTACTAAAGGCGATTCGAATATTGTTTCCGCTATTATAGATTGGGGAGTAACATCAGATCACCCAGATTTACCAAATAGCAGGCAAGTGAGATTGCCTGGGGGTAATTTAACTGCAAAATATGATACACTATTAGATCCTGATGATTTGTCACCTAGTTTTCATGCTCATGGAGATAATTGTGCAGGTATAATTGGAGCAACACAAGACAATTTGATGGGTATTTCAGGTATAGCACCTCTCACTAAGATTATGCCGATAAAAATAGGCTTTGCAATGCCCATTACTCTTTTATCAGATGTTATTTCATTTGCAGACTCCAATAACGCACATATCATGTCGTTAAGTTTTACTTGGGGAAGTCTGCCTTATGCAGCGGTTGAATCAGCTATAGAATTAGCTTCTAAAAATGATAGATTAATTTTTGCTGGTTTAGGGAATAATAGAGGGTCTAATCAATATTCCTTTGATCCATTGTTTAATATAGATTCAGGTAAGGTGGAATACCCTGCAAAGACCCCGACTGAGGGGGTTATAGCAGTAGGTTCTTCGACCATAAATAACCAAGTTGCGATGTACAGTCCAATTTCGAAAGATGTTGATATCGTTGCACCTAGTTCCAACTCTGTTTTTGATGTTGGTTATCGATTCAGTTCTTCAGCTAATGATATTAATATTTGGACCACTGATTATCCCGATACCAATTCATTATCAGGTAACATAAATCCATATAGCTATGTTGATTCATCAGTGCCTTTTGGAGAGATTCTACCAAATTACGGGTCTAATAATCTAGCATTTACTGGTAGGTTTGGTGGGACTTCAGCTGCTACACCAATGGTGGCAGGTACTGCTGCTCTGGCATTATCAGTTAATAGTTGTTTAACGAATAACCAAGTGAAGGAAATACTGTTTTTTACCGCAGACAAGGTAGGTGGACACAATTATAATTGGAGCAGCACTAAGCCCGGTCATTCTAAAGAATTTGGTTACGGTAGAGTTAATGCGCACAAAGCGGTGTTGGCAGCACAAGACATGCAATCTTCTACTCTAGATTTAGTTATTAAAGATGTACCCAATGATTTTGGTGCAGAACCCGATACAGTTGCTAATATCTTATATGTGAGTGAAGATATTTGGACAAGAAACAGACAAGATGGTAGAATAAATCAATTTCAGGAAGCACCCGAATATGATCCAATTAACCCAGTATATGTTTATGTAAGGGTGCGTAACAATAGTTGTGTGGATGCAACAACTCTAGATTCTGTTTCTATTTATTGGGCGAAGGCCTCCACTGCTTTAGCATGGCCTACACCCTGGGATGCAAGTATAAATGCTCCTTTAATGGGTGCTCCATTAGCAACGTTAAGTGTAGGGAATCTGGAGGCAGGGCATGACACCATCCTCGAAATCCCTTGGTTATTACCTAACCCACAAAACTATACTATTGATATATGGCATTTCTGCTTATTGGCACGAATAGAATCTTCAACAGATACCATGACCTTTCCAGAAACAAATGTACTTTGGCAAAATGTGCGAAACAACAATAACATAGCATGGAAAAATGTAACGGTTGTGGACAACAACAAGGTGGGAACCACAACTAATGAATTAGAATATGGTTTGGGTGCTGCAGTTGGTATAGGCAACAACACCAACCAAGGAGATGTAATTAAACTCAACTTTAGAAATCCTGCTGAATATTATGGACTACCAGTGCATTTAGCAGCAGAGATAACAATCAAGTTGGATGATTTAAGTTTACAGAAATGGGAGCAAGGTGGTTCTATTAGCTCTGGTTTCGATTATTATGGAAATGGAATTTTTAGAGTCGTGAATAATGAAGCATCGCTTGAAGGTTTGTTTTACGAGTCATATGAGACATCAACGATTTACGTTGGATTTAATTTTTTAACAGAAGAGGTTGACGACAAAATGGTATTTCGCTACTATGTGGAACAAGAGAATGGGTCGGGGGCAATCGTTGGAGGAGAAGAGTACTATATTCATAGAGACGAAAGACCTTTATTTTTTGCCGAAGCAGGTTTCAACCAAAGTGTTAATCAAGGACAAAGTATACAGTTGCAAGCAAACTCAATAAACGAGCCAGCAGAATACAATTGGTACGATGAAAATGGTGAATTGTTTTACACAGGGCTTGATACTAGTTTCATACCCACAAAAAGCCAAAAGTTTGTATTAGAAGTATTGGCTTTGAAAGACGGATTTAAAGACTATGACGAAAAAGAAATTGATTTTAAAGAAAACTTTATCCAACAACTTTCACCAAACCCAACTACAAAGAATCAAACATTAACAATCGATTATGTTATCAATAATGGATCTACCGTTCAATTTATTTTGGAGAATATCATTACCAATAACAATCATATTTATCAGGCTCAAGTGACCTCACTTTCGACATCAATTTCAATTTCGAATTTGATAACAGGAAACTATGTTTTAAGAATGTTAGTGAACGGGATTGTGGTAGATTCAAAACAATTAATAATTCAAAATTAAAAATTATGAAAAGCTTTTGTATTATTCTGCTTTTAGTAAGCACGAAGTTCTTAATATCTCAGAATATCGTTTTTTATACTGATTCAATATTTACCGGAGATACTTTAGAGTTGCACGTAACATCGCCTGTTCCAATAAATAATCCTATTCCAGGAAATTGTGGGGTTTTGCACTCAGTTTATGATTCCACTTGGTCAAATAAGCTAACGGTTGATTTAACTTTTGATTGGTCGGGCCCACGTTTAGGTACCTGTGTTAGAAGAGATACCATTCGGATGGCAGTAAATACTAATTCAGGAATTTATAATCTTATATGTTTTGGTTCTGTTATTGATAATAGCGTACCACCAGGAATCTTTTATTCTAGAACTGTGTCCGACACTGTTCAAATAGTTGTGCTAAATTCAACAGGAATAGCAAAGGCTGCAATGGAAAATGTAACTATTTCGCCAAACCCTGCTCAAGCATTTTTTACAATTGGTGGTTTACAGAATGAAGTAAATCAAATCGAATTATTTTCGTTGAGTGGTCAAAAAGTGAGGGAATTTGATGCTAAAGAAACGCACCATTCTTTAGTTGGGTTAGAAAATGGAATTTACCTGTTGAGAATATACTCAAATGAAGCTGTTGTTTCTAGGAAGTTAGTGGTTTCTAGATAGTATAGAAAAACATGAAAAATTTATATAAAATAATATTAGTCTCCGTTTTTATAATTTTCGGAGCTAATGTTCAAGCCCAATACCAATCCATTTTTGGAGCAAATCATACCGTTTGGAAAACGTCAAACTGCGGTGCACTCGGTGCACCTTGTTTTGTAGATAGCACTTATACAACAGGAATTGATACTTTAATAAATAACCTTTCGTATAGGCAAATATCTTCCGGATCAAGTCCTACTCCATTTTACTTGGCAGAGGATACTGCAACGGGGAGAGTCTGGAATTATAGATGGAATGTCCGCGATACAATTATTGATGAAATAATGGACATGACATTAACTGTAAATGACTCCTTTCTTTTCGGTGGCGTGCATTTTGGTTGGAAATATAGGGTTGACTCAGTATACATTGAAAACTCTAGGAAAGTCATTCGTTTTGACCATCAATTTCCAGTTACAGCCGTCGGAGTAAATGTTCCAATGGTTAAACTTAAAATGATAGAAGGCGTAGGACTTAATATGGGGATTAATTTTAATGGATTTAATGGTCTTGGAGTTTATCTCCTCTGTCAAGAAAAAGATTCTGTTCGTGTATTTCAAACGAACGAGCATCCTACTTTAGATTGCAACAGTAACCCAACTTCTTTACCTGAAGAAAGTTTAACGAATCAAATTACCATTCAACCGAACCCTGCTTCAACTTATTTTGAACTAAATATGAATGGTTTAGTTGTAGATAGAGTAGAAATATTCGACGTAAAAGGAAGCCTAATTCAATCATTCAATAATATCGAAGACAGGATAGATGTGAGAAAAATTGAAAATGGAATTTACTTTTTGAAAATACATACAAATGCAGGAGTCGTTTCTAGGAAACTTATGATTGCGAGATAGAAAAGTCAAAAATTAATGGAAAACCGGTTTGTCAAATTCTAGATAAGCTGGTTTTTTAGTTTAATTAGACTCTTTAAATTTTTGTACTTTAGAGCAATGATGCCTCAGTGGTTATATATTGGTTTAATCGTTTTTGCTATTTATATAGTTGTAAGTGTTTTACTTTACTACTTGCAAGACTATTTGCTGTTCAAGCCCGAGAAGCTCGACAAGGATTTTCAATATTTTTACGATAACCAAGAGGTAGAAGAGTACAACATTGAAACTAGGGATGGAGCACTAATAAATGGACTGCATTTTAAGGTGAAAAAACCGAAAGGAGTTGTACTTTACTTGAAGGGGAACTCCAAAAGCATGAGAGGTTGGGGAAAATTTGCAGTCGACTTTACTCGACATGATTATGATGTAATCATGATTGATTACCGTGGTTTTGGGAAAAGCACCGGCAGAAGAACTCAAAAAGCAATCAAGAATGACCTTCAATTGATTTACAACAAAATGAGGGACAAGGTAGAGGAGAAGTACATTATCCTTTACGGAAGATCACTAGGTTCGGGATTTGCTACCAAGTTGGCTTCCACCAACCAACCTAGAATGTTGATTTTAGATGCACCTTATTATAGTTTAAGCAAGGTGACGGCTCGTTATGCTCCTTTTATGCCCATGTCTATTATTTTAAAATATCCGATTCCAACTTATAAGTGGTTGAAATATGTGGAATGTCCCATTCATATTATTCATGGAACGAATGATAAATTGATTCCTTTTAAAAGCTCTGTGAAACTTTCTAAAGTAAAGCCCTTGCTTACTAAGTTACATTCTGTGATTGGTGGCGGGCATAAAAATTTAAACACCTTCGAATCGTATCATAAAATGTTAGCTGAAATAATTAATACCAAACCAACCACTGTAGATTTGGAAACAACGAGTCATAAAGTGAAGCACAATTCAAAAAAGTGAAAAGGCTTATAAAAATAATTGTTGCCTTCTTAGGCTTCTATTTGCTTTTGGTTTTGTCGTTATATTTCTTTCAGGAATCATTGATTTTTTTACCCACGCATTTAGAGCAGGATTATCGCTATAATTTTGAAGTGCCTGCAGAAGAGATTAATGTTAAAAGCAGCGACATAACTTTAAACGGTTTGCACTTTAAAGGTAAAAACGCTAGAGGGGTAATCCTTTACTTTCATGGCAATGCAGGCGACTTGAGTAGGTGGGGAGAAGTCGTTCAGCCGCTGTTAAAATTTAATTACGATATAATCGTGATGGATTATCGAGGCTATGGTAAAAGTGGTGGGGATTTCTCTGAGGCCGCAATGTACCAAGATGCTCAGTTATTTTATGACTATGCCAAAGAGCATTACAAAGAGAGTGAAATAGTACTTTACGGTCGGTCACTAGGATCAACTTTTGCAACTTCAATTGCTTCAAAGAACAATGTCTCGAAGCTTATTTTAGAAACTCCTTTTTATAGTATTCGGTCGGTTGCAAAACAAAGATTTCCATTTTTGCCAATAGATTGGCTGCTGAAATATAATTTTGAAACCCACAAAATGGCTAGTAAGGTAACTTCTCCAACATTAGTCTTATTGTCGGGAAAGGATGAAGTAGTTGGTTACGAAAGTGGGTTAGAATTAGCTAAAGAGTTTAAAAAAGTGACCACCGTTAGCGTTCAAGAAGCGGGGCATAATAATCAGTTTGAATTTTATATTTACTGGTCCGAGCTGAGTGCGTTTTTAGCTGAATAAGTTTATTGTTTAGCGATATACTTCTCTAATAGTTTATTCGTGGTTGCTTGAACTTTACTTTTCATAAAATTAGACCAACCTAAAAGTAGGCCACTCATCCCGAGTGCTTGTTGAGACCATTTCCATAAACTAAAGCTGTCGGTATGTCGAATGATTTTGCCATCAAGAAATTCGAAAGAAGCTCTAACTTTATTTAGGACTGGTCTTTTTTTAGGTCCGTATTTGTAGTTCGCAACCCACTCCACTTGCTTGTCATTTATCACGTTAAAAGTGATGTTTAGTTCACTTTCTTCTTTCTTGCTCAATAGCATTTTCCACATTGCATATGCTTTTTCGCTCTTAAGTTTTCCAAAGGCGGGGTCTTCAAAAATGATGTCTTCGTGATAACATGATATCATTGCAGAAGCATTGCCTTCTGAAAAAGCAGAGTAAAAGGTATGGAGGATCTTTTCGGTTTTCATGATTTATTTTAAGCCAATATAGGAATTCTGCTTTTTAGAGTATTTACAATTTGGGCACAAAAAAACCTCATTGATTTCTCAATGAGGTTTTTTACAAGTTGTTCTTATTAGTTAACCGCTTTTGGCGCTAAACTTTCTTCTTTCATTACAGGAGTAGTTTCTTTTGCTAAAACGTTACCTTTAATTCTCAATACTTTTGAAGGAGTTGCTGCATTAGACATCACTGTTACAGACTTATTGATTGGTCCTACTCTGTTAGTAGCATACTTTACCTTAATCTCACCTTTTTCACCTGGATTGATAGGCTGCTTTGGCCAAGTTGGTACAGTACAACCACAAGATCCTTTTGCGTTTGAAATAATCAAAGGAGCATTACCCGTGTTAGTGAAGTTAAATGTTCTTACTCCATCTGCATTTTGAGCGATAGTTCCATAATCGACCACTTCTGTGTCAAAAGTCATTTCTGCACCACCAGCAGTTTCTGCTTTTGCTGATTCTTGTGCATTTACTGCAACTGCAAAGAATAAAAATATTCCTAATACTGCGCTTAATTTTTTCATAGTTAGATTGTTTTAATGTTTTACGTTGTCAAAAGTAAGGAAAGTATAAGGGGAAGGAAAAACTGTTAACAGATATTTAACAAACACATTTGGCAATTGACAATTAATAATTGATGATTGGCAATTGACAATTCTTAATTTCGCAACCTTAATTAAGTACCATGGAACTTCCTAAGAATTACGATCACTTAGCCAAAGACGAGGCCTGTTATAACAAATGGCAGGAGCAGGGTTTCTTTCATTCAGAGCCGGATGAGAGAGAAGCGTATACCATTGTTATTCCGCCACCAAATGTGACAGGAGTTTTACACATGGGGCACATGTTAAACAATACCATTCAAGATGTATTGGTCCGAAGAGCAAGGTTACTAGGTAAAAACGCTTGTTGGGTGCCAGGTACTGATCATGCATCTATTGCTACAGAAGCAAAGGTGGTGAAGCGTTTGGAAGAACGAGGAATAAAAAAGAATGATCTTTCTAGAGAAGAGTTTTTAAAACACGCATGGGAATGGACTGAAGAGTATGGCGGGACTATTTTACGACAGCTGAAAAGATTAGGTGCTTCTTGCGACTGGGAAAGAACTCGATTTACCTTAGAAGATGATTTGTCAGACGCTGTAATTGATGTGTTTGTTGATTTGTTTAACAAAGGTTTGATTTACAAGGGAGTTCGAATGGTAAATTGGGACCCTAAAGCTCAAACTGCTCTGTCGGACGAAGAAGTAATTCACAAAGAAGTTCAGTCTAAACTATATTATGTAGAATATGACATTGTTGGTTCGGCTGAAAAACTAACGATTGCCACCACTCGACCTGAGACTATTTTAGGAGATTCAGCTATTTGCATTAATCCAAAAGATGAGCGCTGGGCGCATTTAAAAGGGAAGAAGGCTATTGTGCCAATTGTGAATAGAGAAATTCCAATTATTGAAGATGAATATGTTGATTTAGAGTTTGGAACAGGTTGTCTTAAAGTAACTCCAGCTCACGATATCAACGATTACGAATTAGGATTAAAACACAATTTGCCATCCATCGATATTTTGAACGATGACGGAACACTTTCTGAGGCGGCTCAATTTTACATTGGAGAAGATCGTTTTGCCGTCCGAAAAAAAATTGCTGCTGATTTAAAGGAGCAAGGCAGATTGACTAAGGTAGAAGAGTTGACCAATAAAGTGGGATTCTCGGAGAGAACAGATGCTGTAATTGAGCCTAAACTTTCTTTACAGTGGTTTATGAAAATGGGCGAATTGGCCAAGCCGGCTTTGGATAGTGTGATGAACAACGAGATTAATTTCTATCCTGAAAATTCAAAAAACACCTACAAACACTGGATGGAAAACATCAAAGATTGGTGTGTCTCTCGTCAGCTGTGGTGGGGTCACAGAATTCCGGCCTATTATTATGGCGAAGGTCCTTCCGATTTCGCCATTGCAAATTCGGCTGAGAAAGCATTGGAAATTGCGAAAGAAAAATCTGGTAATGTCTCGCTTACGGTAAAAGATTTACGACAAGATGAAGATGTTTTAGATACTTGGTTTTCTTCTTGGTTATGGCCAATATCTGTATTTGATGGATTTAAGAATCCGGATAATAAGGATATACAATACTATTATCCAACAAACGACTTGGTGACGGCTCCTGAAATTATGTTTTTCTGGGTAGCCAGAATGATTATGGCAGGTTACGAGTACAAGGGCGAAAAGCCATTTAAAAATGTATACTATACCGGAATAGTTCGCGACAAGCAGCGGCGTAAAATGAGCAAATCTCTAGGTAATTCTCCGGATCCTATTGAGTTAATTGAAAAACATGGAGCGGATGGAGTTCGCGTTGGAATGTTATTTAGTTCTCCTGCAGGCAACGATTTGCTTTTTGATGAAAGCTATTGCGAGCAGGGAAGAAATTTCTCGAATAAAGTATGGAATGCATTTCGATTGATTAAAGGTTGGGAGATTTCGGAAACGGTGGAGGTAGATGAAGTTGCTGCGCAAGCGAACTTGTGGTTTGCAGATCGTTTTCAAATAGCACTGAAAGAGTTGAATGACAATTACGACAAGTTCAGAATGTCAGACGCTCTGATGACTGGTTACAAGTTGACTTGGGAAGAGTTTTGTTCTTGGTATTTAGAAATGGTGAAGCCAGCTTATGGAATGCCAATTTCGAAGCAAACGTATGATCAAGTAATTTACCATTTAGAAAATGTAATTCGAGTATTAAATCCATTCATGCCTTTTATTACGGAAGAGATTTGGCAGAACATTACGGAAAGAGCAGAAGGGGACAGTTTGATGGTAAACCATTGGCCAATAGCGGAAAAAACCGAAGCCCTTGTAGATGAATTTGAAATGACGAAGACGTTAGTTTCAGAGATTCGAACGGTACGAAAAGAGAAAAATATCTCATTCAAAGATGCAATAGAGCTAAAAGTAATTGCAAAAACTCCGAAAACACGATTCGACAAAGCAGTGGCTAAGTTGACCAACTTGTCATCGATAGAATATGTAGAAGACAAAGTGGAAGGCAGCGTTTCTTTTGTGCTTTCCGGAAACGAATATTTTATTCCTTTAAGCGGAGCAATAGACGTAGAGGCAGAAAAGCTAAAAATTCAGGAGGAGATTAAATACAACCAAGGTTTTTTGAAGTCGGTAGAGAAGAAGTTGTCGAACGAAAGATTTGTTTCTAATGCTCCGGAGGCGGTCGTTGCGATAGAACGAAAAAAAATGGCAGATGCACAAGAGAAAATAGACCTATTGACCAAACAATTGAACAGTTTGTAAAGCAACATTTCTTAACTATTTATTAATCCGAATATTTGTTCCGTTACCCTATCTTTGGGCATATGAGTAATAAGAATTACGTTTTTCACGATAGAGAAATAAGTTGGCTTTCTTTCAACGAAAGAGTGCTTCAAGAGGCAGAAGATAAGTCAGTTCCAATATTGGAGAGGCTTAAGTTTTTGGGTATTTTTTCAAGCAACTTAGACGAATTTTTTAGAGTAAGAGTTCCTACAGTTCAAAAAATGTTAGACCTTTCTCCAAAAGAAAAGGAGATGTTGGATTACGATCCAGCGGAAACGTTCATGACCATTTCTAAGAAAAACCAGAACCTTCAATCTAGGTTCGAAAAAGCATACTTAAGTGTAAAACGGGAATTAGAGAATGAACGAATCTATTTTCTAAACGAAAAGGAACTGAATGAAAATCAGTTACTGAAAGTGAAAGATTACTTCCAGTCAACTGTGCAGCCGGCATTGGTTCCTCTAATGCTATCGAACGATAGAAGCTGGCCCGAGTTAAACGGAAAAGCCGCCTACCTTGCGGTGAAACTCTGTAAAATGGAGGGCGAAGTGGAGCAGGAGGTCAAATATGCATTGATTGAAATTCCGACTGCAATCGTTAGTCGTTTTTTTGTGTTGAATGAAGAAGATGGCTCCAAAAATGTGGTGCTCTTAGACGATGTCATACGCACTTGTTTGCCAGAAATTTTTGCGATATTTCACTACAACCACATTGAAGCTTATACCATTAAAATTACCCGAGATGCGGAGTTGGACATTGAAGACGATGTTACCACCGGATTCATTGAAAAGCTGACGGAAGGGTTAAAGAACAGAAAAAAGGGAGATCCAGTTCGGTTAATACACGATGCCGAAATGGATTCTAATCTGCTCCGGTTTATCATAAATAAAGTTGGTTTAGAAGACGATGATTTGCTAGTAGCCGGAGGAAGGTACCACAACTTTAAGGATTACATGAATTTCCCGAAAATTGGATCTTCAGCTTTGCGGTATAAAAGTATGCCGCCTTTGGCTCATCCTATTTTACAAGGAAAAGTAAGTGTGTTTGAGCAAATCCGAAAGCAAGATATTTTATTAAGTTATCCATATCAATCGTATCGCCACGTTATTGATTTAATGCGAGAAGCTGCAATTGATCCTGCCGTTTCTTCCATTAAAATCACCATTTATCGATTAGTAAGCAAGAACTCTAAGGTTATTCATTCACTCATCAATGCAGCAAGAAATGGGAAAAGGGTTACTGTGGTAATGGAATTGAAAGCTAGGTTTGATGAAGAGTCTAACATGAACTACACAGATCAATTGCAAGACGAAGGGGTGAAGGTTATTTTTGGAGCTCCCGGTTTGAAGGTGCATACAAAGCTTTTGGTGATTAAAAGAAAAGAGGAAGGAGAGTCTGTTCGGTATTGTCATATTGGAACGGGAAACTTTCACGAAAATACGGCGCGCCTTTATTGCGATCACTCTCTATTAACGTGTCGGGAAGAGATTAGTGATGAGGTAAATAAGATTTTCAAATTTTTTAAAGATAACTACAAGAGGCATCAGTTTAAGCACTTAATTGTAGCCCCATTTAATGCAAGGCGTCGTTTCATGAGTTTTATTGATAATGAAATGCAAAATGCCCAAAAAGGCATGAAGGCGTATGTCATTATTAAGGTTAATAACCTGCACGATCGGAAAATGGCGAAGAAGATTTACGAGGCCAGTAAAGCAGGGGTAAAAATAAAAATCATTGCAAGAAGTGTAAACTCTGTCGTAAATGGAATAAAAGGTTTTAGCGAAAACATTGAAGCAATTTCAATTGTAGATCGACTTCTAGAACACGCCCGTGTAATTGTTTTTTGCAATGGGGGCGACGAAAAAGTATACATCGGTTCTTCCGATTGGATGAGAAGAAACCTAGACCGAAGGGTGGAGGTAATGACGCCAATTTTGGATGAGAACATAAAGAAAATTCTATTGAAGGTACTAGACTTTCAATTAGCAGATAACACAAAGTCAAGAAATTGGAATGCAGCGCTTTCGAATGATTACGTGCGAAAGGGGGATAAGACGGTTCGCTCACAATATTCCATATACGATTACTTCTCCAAGCAATTAATAGACGCTGAAGCTAAAAAACAGTAAATTCGTTTACTATGATGGATAAGAGTTTGCGCTTTGCAGCGGTGGATATTGGTTCTAATGCAGTTCGATTGTTTTTTGGTTATGTTTTCGAAACGGAATTTGGTCCGGTTTTTAAAAAGGCTTCGCTGGTTAGATTACCAATTCGGTTAGGGGAAGACTCTTTTCACAATAAACCAATTCCTGGCCATAAGATCAAAGAACTTGGTGAAGCACTCGCCGGGTTTAAGCATTTAATGCAGGCATTTAATGTGGTTTCGTATCGCATTTGTGCCACATCGGCCATGCGAGATGCTTTAAACAGGGAACAGGTATTAAAGGAAGTAAAAGCAAAATCAGGATTAGATGTGGAACTCATTACAGGAGATGAAGAAGCAGCGCTAATTTTTGAAAATCATATTGCCGAAAAACTTGACCAAAGCGAAGTGTATTTATACATGGACGTTGGCGGTGGAAGTACGGAATTGACACTCTTTAAAGAAGGTCAAACCGTGAAAGCTCGTTCGTTTAACATTGGAACGATTCGTTTGAAAGATGATTTAGTTTCCGAAAAAACATGGAAAGAGTTAGGCGATTGGTTGATTGAAATTAAAAAAGAGTATCAGCCCAAGAACATCATTGGATCAGGCGGAAACATTAATACGCTCTTTAAATTAACCTTGCGGAAGGAGATGGAAGTTCTTCCAACTCTGGCAACAAAAAAATGGCTACAGCGACTGAAAGAGCTTTCTTTTGACGAGAAAATCTCAAAATTGGGACTGCGCCCAGATCGAGCGGATGTAATTGTCCCTGCAACGGAACTGTTTGTTTTTGCCTTATCTAAAAGTGGTTGCGAAGGCGTTATTGTTCCAAAAGTTGGTTTGGTTGATGGGATAATTCGACATTTGTATAAGGAGCACGTGAAAAGCACGTAAGATACGTAGAGTTCTGATTGCCAAAATTTGAAAAATATTCCTTTGTGAACTTAGAGCCTTTGTGGTTTTACTTCGTTAAAGAAGATATGCATCGAGAAGAATTAAGCCGCCTTATAAAATTCTTTCATTTCTGAAATAATTCTATTTCGGTCTCTTTTCCAAATGCCATCCAAAGAGATTTCATATTCTTTCTCACCGTTTTTAAGGACTACTCCTTTCCAATTCGAGTCAACAACTGTTGTGCCCTTTACCAAGTCAATTTTTTGAGGATGCTCGATGGAAGCGAAATCCCACTCTACTTTTTCATTAGTAAAGCGGATATACTTCTTTCGTAGCTGGAAATACTGGATAAGTCCCGATGCTACAAAAAACGGATACATGGCAGAAGAAATTAAAGCGCTATTATCCGAATCCCCAAAGAAAAAATAAAGTCCGGTTACCATGCCGGCAGCGCCAATTAATGCAAAAATAAGTTGAATGTTCTTTTGACTTTGATAGGGATTGATCCTTTTCATCCGATAGACTTTTTAAATTCCTCAAAAACTAACTCCGCCGCCTCTGTTGGCGAAACTTCTTTTTGAATGACTTGTGTTTCTAAATTAGTTATGAACTTGTTAATCCTGTCATTTCCGAATAGAGCTAAATTCAATCGTTCCTGTATGCTCTTTTTAAACCACGCGTTTAACTGACTTTTACGCTGCGCTTCAAAGTAGTTGTTTTCGGTGGTTAACTGAATGAAATTATCAATCATTTTCCATGCTTTTTCTAAATTGAAAGCTTGCAAAGCAGAGCAAACTTCTACTTTTGGAATAGAACCACTTTCTGCTGCTGGAAACAAATGAAGTGCGTTTTGGTATTCTCGTTTTGCCAATTTCGCTGAAGTTAAATTATCTCCGTCGGCTTTGTTGATTAACATACCATCGGCCATTTCCATTATGCCTCTTTTAATGCCTTGCAGTTCGTCTCCCGCTCCCGCTAACATTAGCAGTAAAAAGAAATCGGTCATTTCCTTCACTTCAATTTCCGATTGACCAACGCCAACCGTCTCCACAATAATAGTATCGAAACCTGCCGCCTCGCATAAGATGATGCTTTCTCGGCTATGGTGGGTAACTCCGCCTAAAGAACCGGAACTTGGACTTGGTCGGATGAAAGCATCTGGGTGAACACTTAAATTATTCATTCGAGTTTTATCGCCTAAAATACTTCCTTTGGAGCGCGACGAACTTGGGTCAACAGCTAGAACAGCTATTCGTCGTTTTTGCTGTTCTATTAAGTACATTCCAAAGGTCTCGATAAAAGTACTTTTACCCACACCTGGCACTCCAGTAATTCCAATTCGAATTGATTTTCCGGAATGTGGCAAGCAAGCTTTCACCATTTCGTTTGCAAACTTTCGATCCTCCACCTTTTTGCTTTCACAGAGGGTAATTCCTTTGCTCAAAGCCGCAAAATTTCCATCAAGAATTCCATTCACCAATTCATTCAAATCGGGTAACCGAACCTTTTTGCGTTTGAAATTTTTGTTTTGCATTTGCTCTAAATTACTCTTCCAATTTGAATCCCGTCTCGAATGGGCAGTAAAATATTTTCAATTCTCGGGTCTTCGGTGATTTGTTTATTGAACTCTCGAAGTAAAATGGTGTCTTTGTCCTGTGCCGTTTTATCCACCACTTTGCCACTCCATAAAATATTGTCTGCCAAGATATAGCTACCGGATTTTAACGTGGGAATAATCAAATTATAATAATTCAAATAGTTCTCCTTATCTGCGTCGATAAATACGAGGTCCCAATCCTCATTCAATTGCGGAATAATACTTAATGCGCTTCCAATGTGTTGGGTAATTTGTTTTGAAAAAGCAGAACGGTCGATGAAAGACTGCACAAAATCCTGTCGTTCTTCGTTCTTGTCAACTGTGTGCAAGTGTCCATTTTTAGTCAAACCTTCCGCCAAGCAAAGGGCAGAATATCCTGTATACGTTCCCAACTCCAAAATTCGTTTGGGTTGTATCATTTTTGAAATCATACTCAATACTCTCCCTTGAAAGTGCCCACTGAGCATACGAGGTTGAAGTACTTTTAGATACGTTTCTCGATGTAATTCATACAACAATTTACTTTCGTTGGAGGTGTGTTCCAACACATAATGATCTAGCTTTTCGTCTAAAAAGTTCATTTAATTCTTTGTTTCTTCTATAATAGCTGTAAAAAAGTCCTTTAACGACATTTTCATGGCGGCTACTTGTTGCGGAATTAGACTAGCTTTGGACAACCCTGGAACAGCATTTACTTCAATAACATAAGGCATTTTTTCTACCAACATAAAATCAACTCGAACTACTCCCCGCAAATCCAACTTGTGGTAAATTTCTGCTGATAGTTGTTGGGTTAGTTTGTAGCTGTCTTCGTCAATACGAGCAGGAGTAATTTCCATGGAGTTGCCCTCATACTTTGCTTGGTAGTCAAAAAACTCTCCTTTTGGAATAATTTGAGTGATGGGCATTGGTATAATCTCGCCGTTTTTTCTAAAAACACCACAGGTAATTTCCTTTCCCGGAAGGTTTTCTTCAATCATAATCTCTCTATCGAATTGAAAAGCTTTGGTTAAAGCCAATTCCAACTCTTCCTTTCGTTTTACTTTCGAAACGCCATAACTGCTACCTGCGGAACAAGGTTTTACAAAACAAGGAAGCCCTACTATTTCAATAATCTCATCTAAATCAATATGATCGCCTGCTCGTAAATATTTAGAAGTAGCAACAGAATACCCTAGTTGACTCAATAGTGTGTTATTGTACCATTTGTTGAAAGTTAAG
>Ga0307934_1000869_pt1 | contig 20625 bp, 14 predicted proteins | sample OrgLakmetageno90_FD_201838 | JGI IMG/M metagenome (GOLD analysis project Ga0307934, IMG submission 201838) | Saline water microbial communities from Organic Lake, Antarctica - #90 | ecosystem: Environmental > Aquatic > Non-marine Saline and Alkaline > Saline | place: Antarctica: Organic Lake... | reverse complement strand
AAGGTCAGAGAGTAACTGCACTTGCGACAGGTATAGGCACAGACAATATTGATATTGTATTGAATGAACTGGATGCTTTGGTGAACTGTAACTTGCAAGAAAGGACGGTAAAAAGCGAATTGACTTCGTTACAAATTGTCAGAATTGGCACCTGTGGGTCCATTCAAGAACACGTTCCGGCAGATGAAGTAGTGGTATCTACTCATGCTATTGGTTTGGATGGATTAATGAATTTCTATGAATTTGAAATGGATGCCGAAGAGCAAGAGATGTTTGATGCATTTAAATCTCAAACTTCTTGGAACGAGCGCTTCAATAAACCTTATTTGGTGAAGGGGTCAAATGCGTTAATAGAAAAAGTAGGTAAGGGGTTCCATCCGGGAGTAACCATGACAGCAAATGGATTTTATGCTCCCCAAGGTAGAAGGTTACGATTGTTGCCAAGGCACCAAGGAGTAAATGATGATTTGCGGAAATTTGATTTTAAAGGGAATAAAATTGTGAATTACGAAATGGAAACCTCTGCGCTTTATGGCTTGAGTAGATTAATGGGCCACGAGGCTTGCACCGTTTGCGCCGTTGTTGCCAATCGTTATGCCAACTCGTTCAGTAAAGATTACAAGCCAACCATGAACAAACTAATTGATACGGTATTGGAACGCCTTACCGCTTAGTTGAAACTGAATTTCGTGGTGTAAGATTTGACATAAAAGCTAAGGTAAAATTCAATTTCGTGCGCGCTAAATAGTTGGCGGCTGAATGGCCTTTTTCTGCAATCCCTTTCTTTAACATTTTTAGGTTCAAAACTTCATTTAATTTAAATTCACGGGAGTAGTCTTTGTCTATCTTTGGTAGATATGAATGATGCTTCAAGAATAACTGCGCTAATCAACCTGCTGGATGATCCCGATGAGACTATTTTTTCTCAGGTTAGTCAAGAGCTTCTCGGGTTTGGAGATCAAGTCGTAAGAGAATTAGAGTATGCTTGGGAGAATTCTTTCAACGAGATTCTACAGCTAAGAATTGAATCTATTATTCATCAAATTCAATTTCAAGAAGTAAAAAACCGTTTGACGGCATGGAAGAATGGAGAGAAACATTCTCTAGTTGAAGCAGCTATTATTTTAACGCATTACCAATATTCTGAACTGGATGAACTGGCTATTCGACAAACCATAGAAAACCTCTACCAGCAATGTTGGCTTGAAATGAACCCGGACTATACCGCACTTGAAAAGGTAGGTGTTCTCAACAAAGTATTTTTTGAAATCAATGGGTTTAGTGGGAATAAAGAGGATTATAACGCTCCTCGTAATTCGTATATAAATAACGTGTTGCAATCGAAAAAAGGCAATCCGATTAGTATTTGTATGCTTTACTTAGAATTGGCAGAACGATTGAAATTGCCAATATACGGCGTAAACTTACCAGAGCATTTTGTAGTTTCTTATTTAATCTTGCCTTTACAATTCCTAGATACTGTAGATGACGAAAGCATACTCTTTTACGTTGATCCCTTTAATAAAGGAGCTCTTTTTCAGCGAAACGACATAGAAGATTACTTGTCGAAGTTGAAAATTGATAAGCAAGAAAAGTTTTTTATGCCTTGCGATAAAATGACTGTGGTTAACAGGATGATCAACAACCTAATGTTTGGATACAACAAAAACGGACAATTGGCGAAGGTCGAAGAGTTGAAGATTTTAAAGAACTGTCTGAAGTAGATTTTATTTCGCATTCATCCAAAATCCCTATCTTGGATTTTTATTTTTTGAAAAGAAAACCATGGAAGGAACTTCAGAAGCCACAGCTTTTATAACTAACGACGCAGTAGTTTTAGGGATTTTAATGACCATTTTGGCTGTTATCTTTAAAACGTCTAGCAGCAGCAAACCGGGATGGACAAAGTTTTATAAGGTAATACCAGCACTGTTGCTGTGTTATTTCGTACCATCTATTCTCAATTCAGCGGGAATCATTTCTGGCGATAGCTCTAACCTTTATTTTGTTGCCTCCCGTTATTTGTTGCCAGCTTCTTTGGTCTTGTTGTGTTTAAGTATTGATTTAAAGGGCATCGTCAGACTAGGACCTAAAGCCATCATCATGTTTTTTGCAGGAACGTTAGGAATCGTTCTGGGCGGACCAATTGCAATATTAGCGGTGTCTGCTTTTGCTCCTGACTTAATTGGAGGTTCTGGACCGGATGAGGTGTGGAGAGGCTTAGCAACTGTTGCAGGAAGTTGGATTGGCGGTGGTGCCAACCAAACCGCCATGAAGGAAATTTATGGAGCAAGTGATCAGTTATTTTCGGCAATGATTACGGTGGATGTTATAGTGGCAAATATTTGGATGGCCTTTCTGTTAATTGGAGCAGGTATGTCAGAAAAACTAGACAAAAAGTTAAAAGCGGATTCGTCGGCCATTGAAGAAGTAAAGAAAGGAATTGAAGATTATGCGGCGAGCATAACCAAAGTTCCCAAGCTGACAGATATTATGATTATTTGTGCCATTGGTTTCGGAGGTACTGCAATTGCGCATTTTGGAGCCGATTTCATGACGCCAATTATGCAGGGCAAGAAGGAATTTTTAGAAACTTATCGATTAACTTCTATGTCCAGTCACTTTTTCTGGCTTGTTATTATTGCTACCATCATGGGGCTTATTTTTTCCTTCACCAAATTGAAATCTTACGAAGGGGCAGGGGCATCTAAATTTGGGAGTGCATTCTTATACATTTTAGTGGCAACGATTGGAATGAAAATGGATGTACTAGCCATTTTTGATAACTTAGAATTATTCCTTATTGGTATTATTTGGATGTTGGTTCACGTTATTATCTTATTAGTTGTTGCAAAAATTATCAAGGCTCCCTTTTTCTTTGTAGCTGTTGGAAGTCAAGCCAATGTTGGTGGTGCTGCTTCCGCGCCAATTGTCGCTTCAGCATTTAGTCCGGCCTTAGCTCCTGTTGGAGTTTTATTAGCAGTTTTTGGCTATGCTGTGGGAACATTTGGTGCTATTTTTTGCGCCCAGTTGATGCAGATTGTTTCGCAGTAAGTTAAAAACCAAAAGAATCTCAATTACGCATGCAGAATTGGGATGGGTTTTTAGATGAAGGATAAAAATTGAAAGAGTAATTAGTTGATTTCATATTCTAGCTTTGTGAACTTGGCGATCTTAGTGGTTTATTTATTGGAGAAATAAATATTATGAAAAATGGTAATGTAATTTTAATCGGCATCTTAAGTCTTTTTGTTTTGGCATGCGGCTCAGAAGAATCGAAGGAGTTCTCTGTAAAAGACCTTGATACAATTGAGAAAAGAATAGTCTTTTTAGATAGTATCCTAGTAATTGATCAAAAAGTGAGAATTGATGCCACCGAAGCTCAACAGCAATTTGGTTATGAGTCGAAAGAACACAATTTTGCTAGAGAAAGGATGGAAGAGGTTGACTCTTTAAATCTTGAAGTAATACATGAATATTTAAAAACCTTCGATTATCCTTCTGAAGAGGATTACGGAAGGGATGCCAATAGAGCATTATGGATGGTAATTCATCATGCACCTTCAGGTTACGGTAGAGATTATCGTGATGAAAATATGCCATACTTACTGAAAGCTTGGAAAAGAGGGAATCTTAAAGATAGTGATTTTTCATTTTTTTTAAATCGAATGTATCGCAAGCGTTTTGGAGAAAGCTTTACCTTTGAAGGAAGTATGAAGGTTACCAATGAAATTGATACTTTATTGGTACTAATGAACTATAAAAAAATAAAATTATGAGTTGGATCGTAAAACTATTATTAAATGCCGTTGCATTAATTATTGCTGCTTACTTGCTGCCGGGAGTTGAGGTGGCAAACTTTTACGATGCCGTTATTGTCGCCATTGTTTTAGCAATATTAAATGCCTTTGTTAAGCCGTTATTGGTTATTGTAACCATACCCATAACCTTATTGACTTTGGGGTTATTCTTATTTTTTATAAACGCCATCATTTTACTAATTGCAGATAAACTTGTGGATGGATTTGATGTTAATGGAGTAGGATGGGCATTTTTACTTAGTTTGGTAATGTCCATTTTGAATTCCATTTTTGGATTAAATGATAAATCAAATCAACAAAAAAACAAATAGCATGAAATATACAGAACCAATGTTTAAGGCCGAAGAGTTAAGCGGCAAAACAATTTTAGTTACAGGTGGCGGAACAGGTCTTGGAAAATCAATGACCAAGTACTTCATGCAATTGGGAGCTAACGTAATCATCGCAAGTAGAAAGCAAGAGGTGTTGGACGCAACAGCTAAGGAGCTAACGGAAGAAACCGGGGGTAAAATTTTGGCGGTAGCGTGCGATGTAAGAAAACCCCTAGAAGTAGAAAGTTTAATAGCCAAAGGAGTAGAAACATTTGGAGAAATTAACGGATTGGTGAACAATGCGGCAGGGAATTTCATTAGCCCAACGGAAAGATTATCGCCAAAAGCTTTTGACGTTATCGTAGACATTGTGTTGAAAGGATCGTACAATTGTTCCTTATTAATAGGACAGTATTGGATTAAAAACAAGATTAAAGGAACCGTGCTCAACATCGTGACTACCTATAGTTGGACAGGATCTGGATACGTGGTACCGTCGGCAGTTTCGAAAGCAGGAGTTTTAACCATGACCCGTTCACTAGCTGCAGAGTGGGCCAAGTATGGTATTCGAACCAATGCCATTGCTCCAGGACCATTTCCTACAACAGGGGCTTTTAGTAGATTATTTCCTGAAGGATTGAAGGAGAAAATTGATCCATTAAAAAGAATTCCATTAAAGCGATATGGTGAGCACCAAGAATTGGCAAACCTAGCGGGTTATTTGATGTCTGAGTTTTCTGCCTATGTAAATGGCGAAGTAGTTACCATTGATGGTGGCGAATGGCTCTACGGTGCAGGAGAATTCACAGGACTAGATGCTGTACCCGAAGAGATGTGGGATCACATTGAGAAGCAAGTGAGAGGAAAGAACAAGTAATTTCAATTGACAAGGAACAATTTACAAGTGACAAATAGCAATTGACAAATTACAATGGACAATTATCAATTTACAAGTGACAAATAATAATCTGCAAAGTGGGGAATCTAGTCAAAGATAAAAGTTTTGTATTTGCATTGAAGGTTGTAAAAGTTTGTCGAAAGTTGGTTAAAGATGAAAAAGAATACGTCCTTTCGAAACAACTGTTAAGGAGCGGAACTGCAATAGGAGCTTTAATTAGAGAAGCAGAACACGGAGAAAGCACCAAGGATTTTATTCATAAACTAGCTATTGCGCTAAAAGAAGCAAATGAAACAGAATATTGGTTGGAATTACTGCATCAATCGGAGTATTTAGAAAGTCAAGAGTTTCAAGATTTGAGAAATTTGGCTGGAGAATTGAACCGATTGCTTATTTCAATTATAAAATCAACCAAGAAAAATAATAACATAAGGTAGTATCAGTTGGCATAGATGGTTTGTAGCTGTTAATTGTCCATTGACAACTATTAATTGAGAAGTGTGATAAAAGTCGCTTGGTCTCCAATATACGTTCACCCTTTGCCGGACAACCATCGTTTCCCGATGGAGAAGTATGATTTGCTGCCAAAGCAATTGTTGCATGAAGGAACGCTTTTGGAAGAAAACTTTTTTAGTCCAACTAAAATAGACTTAGAAGATGTTTTTGCCATTCACGATAGAACGTATTGGAAAAAGCTATCTGGTTTGCAGTTAAACAGACAAGAACAATTACGTTCTGGTTTTCCGCATTCAGAAGGACTCGTTCAGCGGGAACTTGTCATAACGGGAGGGAGCGTACAAGCTGCAAAATTTGCCTTAGAAAATGGCGTTGCTTTTAACATTGCGGGTGGCACCCATCACGCCTATGCCGACCGTGCCGAAGGATTCTGTCTATTGAACGACCAAGCCATCGCCTCTTCCTACTTATTGAGAAATAATTTAGCTTCAAAAATCTTAATTGTTGATTTAGACGTGCACCAAGGAAACGGAACAGCAAAGATTTTCGAAAAGGAACCGCGAGTTTTTACGTTTAGTATGCACGGCGAACATAATTACCCACTTCGCAAGGAAAAGTCTGATTTAGATGTGGGACTGCCAGATGGAATTTCTGGTCCCGATTACTTAGAGTTATTGGATCAACATTTACCTGGGTTGGAGGAGAAAGTACAACCGGATTTTATATTTTACCAAAGTGGAGTGGACATACTAGAAACGGATAAATTAGGACGATTAGGAGTTAGTATCGAGGATTGTAAAAAGCGAGACAAAAAAGTATTAACAATGGCTCGAGAGAGCAACATTCCGGTAATGGCGAGCATGGGAGGTGGTTACTCCAAAGAAATAAAATACATTATTGAAGCCCACGCAAATACCTATCGAGTGGCGAAGGATTTGTGGGAATAGTAAAAGTCCTTTTTAGTATTTAAATTAGGATTCCATTGTGCCTTAAAAAAATGGCTCTGAAGCCAAACTTCAAAGCCATTCCCAACAAAACAAGAAAACTTTTTTTGCCAAACTACTGTTGGCAAGAGCTTCTGTATAAACTCATTTCTTTAACGATTAATTGTTGTATTTATTTCATGGAGATTCTATAAGAAATCGCACTTTTGCAAAAAATTAAAAGTCAATGGAAATTTATTTATCATTCGCGCTTCTCTGCTTTACTTCCTTCATAACCTTGATGAATCCACTTGGAATCATGCCGGTTTTTATGACAATGACTGATTCTTTAAGTAAAGAAGAACGAAGACGAACAGCCAAGAAAGCTAATATTGTGGCAGCAATAACCCTAATTATTTTTGCATTTTCTGGTCAATTGTTGTTTAAATTTTTCGGAATATCAGTTAATAGTTTCAGAGTTGTAGGTGGAATTATTTTCTTTATGATGGGTTGGGACATGTTACAAGCGAAATTGGTCAAGATAAAAATGAATAAAGAATCAGTGAATAAAGAATATGTAGATGATATTTCTATTACACCTTTGGCCATTCCAATGATTTGCGGACCCGGAGCAATTACCAGTGCAATTGTTTTGATGGAAGATGCTCAGACCATAGAAATGAAAGGAATTGTTATTGCCTCCATTTTAGTAGTGACATTTATTGGTTACTTGGTGCTTTGGAGTTCAGGAAAAATTACCGTGTGGCTAGGAGAAACCGGAAATAAAATCATGATGCGTTTAATGGGATTAATTGTCATGGTTATAGCGGTAGAATTTTTCTTCAGTGGACTGAAACCTATTTTAATAGACATACTTAATGCGAAAGCATAAAAAAGCTTATACCATCCTCTTTGTTGCAATTGTTGGAATAATACTCATCAATTTAAAGCCGCTTATTTACGGGTTGCAACAGGGAGCCGGTCAAGCTGAGGTGCTGTGGAATGCCGAGGAGATTGATGACCTCTTAGCGGATCCAAATTTTCCTGATTCTATCAAGCAAAAGTTCAACTACATTGCCGAGGTTAAGTCATTTTCGGAAGAATTTTTAGGCCTAACGCAAACCGAAAACTACTCCACTTTTTACGACCAAAAAGGCAAGCCAATTTTGTGGGTAGTAACTGCTAGTCCGGAGTTTGAAATAAAGGCATACGAATGGTCATTTCCCATTGCAGGTAGTTTTCCCTATAAAGGGTCTTTCGAATTTGACATTGCGAAAGAAATACAACAGGAAATGATTTTTAAAGGCTACGATACAGATTTGGATGAGGTAAATGCTTGGTCAACGCTGGGTTGGTTTAAAGATCCAATTCTATCTTCTATGTTAGAACGTGGTCCTGGATCGTTAGCAGAATTAATCATTCACGAATCTCTCCATGCAACGCTTTATGTGAAGGATAGTGCAGCATTCAATGAAAATTTAGCAAGTTTTGTAGGAAAGTTGGGTGCGGAAGAATTTTTGGCCCACAAGTTCGGCGATGAGAGTAAGGAGCTTGAAGATTACGTGACTTCTCGAATTCGGAGAAATGCCTACAAAGACTACCTAAGAAATGAAATTGATAAGCTCAATATGTTTTACTCGAAGATGGATACCACGCAAACCGTGGAAGCGCGAAGACAATTGAAAGTAGAACAAATCGAAAAAATTAAAGAAGGACTATTCGAGATTAATTTCTTTTCAGATTCTTTAAAAGGCAGAAAGTGGGTAGATAAAATCGAATTTAATAACGCTTATTTTTCTGGGTTTTCAACCTATTCGAGTGATTTACCTAAATTGCAAAGACAATTAGATACGGAGTTTCAAGGAGACCTAAAAAAGATGGTAACTTCGTTTAAAACCAAATACAAATCGTTGTAAGCATGAACAAACCAACAACCGAATCAGAAAGCAAATACAAGGATTTAGAAAAGATGAGTGCAGAAGAAATTCTGATCAACATTAATAAAGAAGATAAAATAGTTCCCTATTCCATCGAAAAAGTAATTCCAAGGATTGCTGAAATTATTCCTCAGATCGTTAGCCGGATGCAAGAAGGCGGTCGGTTATTTTATATGGGTGCAGGAACAAGTGGTAGGTTAGGGGTGGTGGATGCTTCGGAATGTCCGCCGACCTTCGGAGTGAGCGATGATTTGGTGATTGGGCTAATTGCAGGAGGCGATTCGGCAATACGAAAAGCAGTAGAATTTGCAGAAGACGATACAGAGCAGGGTTGGAAAGATTTACAAGCATACAATGTTTCTGAATTAGATTTTGTTATTGGAATTGCCGCCTCAGGAACTACTCCCTATGTAATTGGTGCAGTTGAAAAATGCGAAGCCAACAACATACGAACAGCTTGTATTTGTTGTAACGAAGGTTCTCCTCTGGCAGCTGCAGTCACGTACCCTGTTGAGGTAATTGTAGGTCCTGAATTTGTAACCGGCAGCACAAGAATGAAAGCTGGAACCGCACAAAAGCTAGTACTCAATATGATTTCTACGGCGGTAATGGTGCGTTTAGGACGAGTAAAAGGAAACCGCATGGTGGACATGCAGTTATCCAATAATAAGCTGGTGAAACGTGGGATACAAATGCTAACCTCCGAGTTGAATATTTCTTACGAAGAAGCAAAGGAGTTGTTGAATAAATATGGTAGTGTAAGAAATGCCATTAGTAATTATTAAATGTAGATTATAAGATCTTAAGACTATAAGACATCAAGATTTTAAGACTAAAAGACTAAAAGACTATTAGACCGTGAGACTTTTAAGCTTGAGTAGGTGAGGTTATCATATATTTAATTAATCAATCGATAGCAATGCATTAGGATACCGTCTCGCAAAGACTTGCTGTGCAATTGGTAGTAAGTTTTCAAGTTGCATTTAAACCATAGGGACGATCAGTTGTTTCTTTCTAACCTCTAACCTCTAACCTCTAACTTCCCCTGCATGCACGCACTTGAACCACATTATAATTGGAGAGATTATTACATCGCGTCGGAGGATGAACGTTCGCCATTTTACGGTAGGATTTACAGCGAGTTTGAGTTCACTCATGCCATTTACGATCATGTCATTCACCCACAATGGGATGAAATTGAATCGCCTACACTCTACATTAAAATTCTTTACGTAGATTACGATCAAGGATTTGCTACCATAGAGATGATTGGCGAGTGGAACGATTTATTGCACAACGACATCATGTTTCTAAAGCGAAACATCATTGACGAGTTGGTCGGCGAAGGCATCGACAAGTTTATTATGATTGGCGAAAACGTATTGAATTATCATGCTTCAGATGATTCGTATTACGAAGAATGGTTCGAGGATGTGGAAGACGGTTGGATTGCCTTCATCAACTTTAGGGAGCACGTTATGGCGGACTTTGCAGAAGCAAATATCGATTACTTCTTGGTTGCCGGAGGAGAATTGGACGATTTAAATTGGAGACTTTTTACTCCACAAACCATGTTTCAAAAAGTGGAGAGTTTGGTGGTGAAACGGCTAGGGGTTTAGAATTACGAATGTGGAATCTGATAATTACGAATGCGGCTTAACGATTAGAGACCGAACGGTTACCTCTTTCGTAATGCGTAATTAAACCATTCGTAATTAAATCATTCGTAATTGAAAAACTCGTAATTCGTCATTAAAACATTCGTAATTGAATCATTCGTAATTCGTAATTCAAACATTCGTAATTCGTAATTGAATCATTCGTAATTCTCTATACCTGCAACGTTTTCAAATCTCTATACAAGCCACCTTCTTTAACAATCAATTCATCATGCGTGCCACTTTCTGCAACCCTTCCCTCATTAAGAACTACAATTTTATCTGCCTTTTTAATGGTTGACAAGCGATGGGCAATCACTATCGAAGTTCTTCCTTTCATCAATTCGTCTAAAGCTTCTTGTACTAAGTTTTCTGATTTAGAGTCTAAAGCACTAGTTGCCTCATCAAGAATTAATATTTTAGGATTCTTTAAAATCGCTCGAGCAATGGCAATGCGTTGCCGTTGTCCGCCCGAAAGTTGAACTCCTCGCTCACCAACTAAGGTTTCAAATTGCTCCGGAAACTCTTCAATAAATTCCAATGCATTTGCTTTTCTGGCAGCCGCTTTTACTTCCTCTTTACTTGCATTTGGATCGCCATATAAGATGTTTTCGTAAATGGTCCCACCAAAAAGGACCACATCTTGCGGCACGATGGCCATAGAAGATCGAAGCTGATTTAATTTGTAGCTTTCTATGTTGCTGCCATCAATTAAAATGTTGCCAGAAGTGATGTCATAAAACTTCAGCAATAAAGCAGTAATGGTTGTTTTTCCCGCTCCTGAAGGGCCGACAAGCGCCACCTGCTGACCGCTTGCTACAGTAAAACTCAAATCATTTAAAACGGCAACATCTTTTCTGCTCGGATAGGCAAATGAAACATTCTCAAAAGCAACTGTTCCAAGTTTAACTTCTTTGTCTTCTTTTTCAGCATCTTTTGATGACTCTTGCTCCTCGTCTAAAATTTCAAGCAAATTTTCCGTGGCACCAATGGCTTTTTGAAGTTGAGAATATAAATCGGCAATACCACCCAAAGAAGCGCCTACAAAAACGGAGTATAAAATGAAGGTAAATAAGTCTCCAACGCTTAACATACCTTCTTGTACGAGAATAACTCCATACCAAATAACAGCAACGATGGAACCAAAAAGACAAAAGATGATGAAGGAGGCAAATGCCCCTCGCCAAATCGCAGCTTTTAAAGAGATAGCAATTACATCGTCTGTCTTTCGTTTGTATCTCAAATATTCAAAGGCTTCATTTACAAATGCCTTCACCGTTGCAATTCCCTGAAGTGTTTCTTCTACAATTACGTTAGAGTCTGCAATTTTGTCTTGCGCTTCTTTTGAAAGTCCTTTAATTTTTTTACCGAAAATAATAGCGATAACGATGACTACAGGAACTAAAGCCAACATAAGCAAGGTTAGTTTACCTGAAATGTAAGTAAGTAAGCCTATCCCTATTATGATAACTAGAATTTGTCTTAAAAACTCAGCAATTGTCGTCGTCAATGTTTCTTGAAGCAAAGAGATGTCTGAAGAAATTCTACTGGTCAACTCTCCAACACGCCTTTCACTGTAAAAGGCCATTTTTAATTTTACCAAATGGTTGTAGGTTGCCTGTCGAAGTGCGGCCAATGTTTTCTGAGTAACAATAGCAAAAAGATAGATTCTGAAGAATGAAAAAACTGCATTCAAGAAGAAAACTCCCAATAAAATTAGTGCAATCTTATTAATGTCATCCACCAAGTCAGACTTGGCCGCATCTACCAATTGGCCAGTGAAATATGGAAAAACCATTGAGGCTAAACTGCTTAATAATAAGAATATAAGCCCTACAGCAAAGGTTCCTGAATAAGGCTTTACGTACTTAAATAAGCGTAGGCTTTTCTTTAGAGCCTCTTTACTTACTTTTTTCTTGGGTTCATCGCTCTCTTTTTGACTTCTTCTTCCGAATTTTGCCATGCACTTTTTTGCGACAAAATTAACCATTCAAAAAGCCTAAAACTCGCAGAAAAAAAATACTTGTAGGTGTTTGGAGAATGATTTTAAAATCCTACTTTTGTCAACCGTTTTAAACGAAAAAAGAAACAGAGATGAAAAGAACATACCAACCTTCGAAAAGAAAGAGAAGAAACAAGCACGGATTCAGAACTAGAATGGCGTCTGCAAATGGTAGAAAAGTTTTAGCTAGAAGAAGAGCGAAGGGTAGAAAGAGTTTAACTGTTTCTGCTGAACCAAGAGCGTAAGAACTTTATATACGATTTTTTAAAAAAAGGAGTTGCAATTGCAACTCCTTTTTTTGTGCCTATTTTTTAATGTTCACCATAAGCAAAAGAACTTTTTTTGTGTTCTATTTTATTAAGGTAAAAATGAAAGCAGCATTCAACGTCAAAGGTTGCTTTCTAATCTTACATTTGATACTATAAATAAAACAGCATATGATACGAGTAGCTATAAATGGATTTGGAAGAATAGGGAGGATGACAACAAGAGTGTTATTGGAGAGAGAGAATGTGCAAGTAGTTGCTATAAATGATCTAGCCGACACGGAAACGTTGGCTCATTTGTTTAAATACGATTCCGTTCATGGAGGTTTTGACGGGAAAGTTGAGGTGAAAGAGGATCTGGTAGTTTTGAATGGGAATTCCGTGGTTTTCTCAAAAGAAAGAGACCCAGAGCAGTTACCTTGGAAGGAATTAAACATCGATGTAGTAATTGAGTCTACCGGTTTATTTAGAACCAGAGAGGAAGCTTCGAAGCATTTAACGGCTGGAGCAAAAAAAGTTATTATTTCGGCACCTGCAAAAGATGCAGACATTAGAACGGTGGTTTTGGGAATTAACGATGCTACCTTAGAAGAAACGGATCGAATCTTGTCGAATGCTTCTTGTACTACGAATTCGTTAGCACCTTTAGTAAAGGTAATCGATGAATTATGTGGAATTGAAAGTGGCTATATCACAACCATACATTCTTATACTGGAGATCAGAAATTACACGATGCACCGCACCGAGATTTAAGAAGAGCGAGAGCCGCTGCAGTAAGTATTGTGCCAACTACAACTGGAGCTGCAAAAGCAATTACTAAAATATTTCCTCATTTAGATGGGAAGCTAGGCGGAGCTGGTATTCGGGTTCCAGTGCCAGATGGTTCATTAACGGATTTTACTTGCGTAGTAAAAAACCCTAAATCTGTTGAGGTCATTAACGCTGCATTTAAAGCTGCTGCGGAGGGAGAGTTAAAAGGAATTTTGGCTTATACAGAAGACCCGATTGTCTCTATTGACATAGTTGGGAATCGCCATTCTAGTATTTTTGATGCGCAACTAACTTCTGTGATTGGTAACATGGTAAAAGTGGTGGGTTGGTACGATAACGAAATTGGCTATTCTAATAGGTTAGGAGACTTGGTAGAGAAAGTAGGGTAGGGGAGATTTTAAATGAAATGTGCCAGTGCCAAGAGTTTAAGGGCTTAAATTGCTTTTGAAAACCGGAGACAGTTTTTACAAATACAACCAAGATGAAAAGCTAATTTAAGAGTTGAATTATAAATAAACATAAGTATATAAAACTAATGTTGAATCCTGAACTAGACAACTTTTACCTTCAGCAAGAAGAGCCAAACCAATCGTGCTTTTTGGCTTTGCGAGATTTGATTTTGGACTATGATTCTCAAATTACTCCAGACTTCAAATATGGCCTTCCTTTTTTCATGTACAAAGGTAAAATGTTCTGTTATCTGTGGAAGGATAAGAAGGCCAATCAACCATACATTTCAATTGCTGCAGGAAATAAAATAAATCACCCGGCATTGTTTCAAGGAGACAGAAAGCGCTTCAAGCTATTATATATAAATGCTGAAGAAGACTTGCCTGTAAAACGCATATGGGAGATTCTTGAATTGGCAAGAGCAACTTATTAGCAGTTTCCGTTTAGTGCCACCTCGCTTGAAAAGAACTATTGAATTACAAGTAATTTTTGACTTGATTTTGGAACAATGAGATTTCTAACAAAAACGGTGTCAAACATCGGAATCCATATTTCTTTACGTATTGAATAACATTCAAGGAGGAACGATTTTTTACGTTTAGAATATTGAAATTCAAATTGTAGGTTCTTTTTGGCAACAAAAAATATTAAAAAGGCGAAACTCGAGTAATTTTGTATATTTGTGGTTCTTAAGGTTAAGAACTAAAAAGTAAAAGCGAGTTAATCTTCTTCTAACGCTAATTGTAAATGGGAGTAGTTGCAGAAGATTCTAAATAAATAAAAATGCATGCTGTTCATGCGGAAAGTAAAAAATTATTATCAAGTAAAAGCGAATAAATCAATTAACGGATATTGAAAATTTTGGTTAATAATAAGTATTTGTGACAGTTTTGTTTGAAAAGCAAGATAATATAAATGGTCCCTTCAAGTGCAAACTTGAGGGGGCTTTTTTTTGAAGGTAACTCTAACTTCCAATCGCATACCGAGGATCCCTTTTACCGAGCTGGTGGTACTGTCAGTATTTTTTACAAAATGGCGTAGGGTAATTTAATTGACCAATTAAAGCCTTCGGACAATCAATTATGCACTGGACGTAAGCTATAGAAAATAAGGATGAAGTAGTTACGGATGCACCGGATGTGTTAACACTCTGAGCAATGTTTCACCTTCAACTATAAAGTGCAGCTAATTAAATCGAAAAGGCAATTATTAAATTCTTCCTGCACGTCGAAGTGCTAAGTTTTTTTTAACAATAAAAACAGGTATCGTAATTTAATATTATATTTGGTTCTTATTGTTCAGAACAAATAAAGTTTTAGAACAATTGTAATTCAGTATTTAATTATTAACCAATTTAACTTTAAACATGAAAAAATTTAGACTTTCTAAATTAGTCGGATTTCTAGTTGGAGCCCTTTTCTATATGGCTCCCAATTTAGGAAACGCACAAACCAACATTGCTCCGTTAGCTACCGTAACGGCATCTAACTGTAGTACAGGTCCCTGTAGTGCATTTAACGATTTAAACTTCGGGACATGTGGAACTCAACTCGTATGGGTTTCTTCAACAGCTCCACCATCAACTACTGCCGGTGTAGATTTTATTGAGTGGAATTTCCCTGCAGCAAGAACTTTCGATAGTTTGATCATTCACCATGCACAAACTACTTCTCGTTTTTTAACAGGAGCAACCGTTCAAAATTGGAATGGTACAGCTTGGGTAACACACAGTAGTTTTTCTGGGTTGAGCCAAGCAAACTGTGTAAACCGAGTAGGTATTGGCAAATTGACCACTAACCGATTTAGAATTACTTTGTTTCTTCCAGGTACTGGACAAGGGAGTAATCTAAATTTTAGAGAGATTGAAGTTATAGAAGCTTCCAATGGTTTTAACGATGCTGCAATTGCATCAGTTGATTCTCCGGGAGTTTATTGTTCAGGAGTGCAGCCTGTTGTTGCAACCGTTGCCAACTATGGCTTGAATCAATTGGATTCAGTTGACGTAGTTTGGGAAGTGAATGGAGTAATTCAAGGTACTATTAAGGTGGTTACTTTATTAGACACATTGAACGGATTTGGACCAAATACGATTCAGGTGCCTCTAGGAAGTTTTACTTTTCCTCAAGGGTTAAATGATTTGAGAGTTTGGACTTCTATGCCAAATGGCGTGGTAGATACTTCTACTGTAAACGACACGATTGCAGTTAGAACCGGTCCGGCTTTAAATGGTGTATTTACAATCAACCCAGGTCTTGCCGCTTCTTCTACCAATTATACTTCTTTCGGCAGTTTGTCAACGGCCTTAAATACTTTTGGTATCTGTGGTCCAGTAACTATTAACGTTGCCGCCGGAAGATACAACGAGAGTTTTTATTTAAAAAATATCAACGGAGCGTCAAGTGTTAACACGATTACGATTGATGGAGGAGATTCTACCACCACCATACTTTCACATGACAATAGCACGAATTATGGAACGTTTACCGTTGAGGGAACAGATTACGTTACCATGAGAAATATGCGCGTTGAAGCCACCGCAATAAATGGTGCTGCAATTCTCCTAAATAACGCTTCTCATAATACATTTGAGAGCAACGTTCTATGGGCAAATCCGAGTTCGGTGAGTACAAATGTAAACTATATTATTTCTGGAACTACTTCGAGTATTGCGGCAAATGGCCGTGGCGATTATAACGTGTTGCAGAATAACCTAATGATTGGTGGCTACTATTCAGTTTACATGAGCTTTTCTGCTGCCGCACCTGGATCAGGAAACGTAATTCATAACAATGTAATGGACAGTGTTTACTATTATGGTAGCTATATTTTTTACCAAGATTCATTAGAGTTCACCAATAACTCCATAGACCAAGCAAGAAGAAATCAACTTCAAGGAGATGGTTTATACTTGTATTATAGCAGTAACTATAATGTTTCTGGAAACTACATCCACGCCGCAGATTATGGAATTTACTTCTACAATTTTAACGCAGCTTTAAATGCTCCTAGCTTAAATGGAAAGAATAGAGTCGCAAATAACATGATTATTTCTGATACAGATTGGGGGATTTATTTCTTGTATGACACGGATGTAGATTTCTTCCACAACAGCATAGCAACTTATGGCACAGTAAATCCTGCGGTTCAAATAACTGCAAATGCTACCAATATCATTGATAATTTTGATGTTCGAAACAACATTTTTTATGCTGCAAATACAGAAGCATTAGAGGTTGTTGGAATACCTGATACCATTTTTACTAAATTGGACAACAACGTATATTATACTGGCGGGTCGAACCTGTTCAACATAAATGGTGTGCTTTATCCTGATTTAGCATCTTATCAAACAGCTCAAACTACATTTAACAGTGCTTCTTTGCAAGGAGATCCACAGTTTTTATCTTCAAATAACCTTCGTATTATTGGAGCATTTATAAATGGCGCAGGAGATAACTCTGTGCCTGTATCGGTTGATATTGATGGTGATCCAAGACCTTTGCCAGGTTCAACTCTTGTTGATCCCGGAGCGGATGAATTTAATCCTCCAACATGTCCTCCTTCAGCAAATTTAGGAGCAACAAACGTTACGTTAACTTCTGCAGATATTTTCTGGGATGGAGTAGCCATGAGTTACCAATATGAAGTAGTATTGGCAGGAACTGCTCAAGGAACTGGCACAGTAGTAGGAACCCTTTTAGATAGTGTTACGGTAACGGGCTTAACAGCAAGTACCTCGTATGATTTCTACGTTAGAGAAGCATGTGGTAGAGGAGATACCTCACTATGGGCAGGACCATTTACCTTTGGAACTTCCAATGGAGTGCCTTTCTTTGAAGACTTTGAAGCCTTTGCAATTGGGGGATCGCCGTTTATAAATGGATGGACTAACAACTTTGTGGGTCCAAACTGGCAAATTAATACACAGACAGGTTCCAGTGGAACAGGTCCTGTAGCCGATCATACCATTGGAACAGGTGGCAAGTTTATTTACTTGGAGACATCTACCGGAGCTGGACAAGATGAATTGACTTCACCGGGTATATTTATCGCGCCAAACCAAAATGTAATAGAGTTTTCATTTTGGTACCACAAGCATGGTGCTACGATGGACGATTTAGAGGTTTTTGTGGACACCAATGGAGTTCGAACATTACTTACAACAATTGTTGGTCAAACTCATCCAAATCAAACAGACCCATGGTTGCAGTACAGAACTGCTTTAACAGGGTACGGTGGAAAATCAATTACTGTTATTTTTAGAGGAATTAGAGGTTCTAGTTTTACAGGAGATATGGCAATTGATGATGTTAAATTGGATGTTTTACCTCCGGTTACAGCAGGTATTACAGAGGTAGTTAGTCCTCAATTACCGATTTGTCCTGGAACAGTTGCTCCAATAGTTGGAGTTAGAAACTCTGGAACAGATACGTTAACAACAGTAACGGTTGTTTACTCTGTAAATGGAGTGAAGGATTCAGTTGTTTACAACGGAAGCTTAAATCCAGGAGATACGGCCAACGTAACACTTGGTAACGTAACTTTTGCAAACGGATTTTTCTATGACTTTACGGTTTATACTAGTAATCCAAATAATGTTGCCGATCAAAACACGAACGATGATACCTTATCATTTATGGGTTTGAGAACAGGATTAAGTGGAAACTTTACCATTAATTCTACTTCAGCAGCAAGTGCAACAAATTGGTTATCGTTTACTGACTTTGCAAACGACGTAAACAATTTTGGTCTATGTGGATCGGTAGTTGTTGATGTTGCAGTAGGAAGTGGTCCTTATAACGAGCAAATTGTTTTAAATGGCATTGAAGGTTCTAGTGCAACAAATAGCATTACTGTTAACGGTAATGGAGAAACGATTTCATTTAATTCTACGAATACGAACCAACGAGCTGTTATTACAAACGACGACGTAAGCTGGATTACATTCGATAGTTTGAATATTGTTGCAACCGGAGGAAGCTTCGGATGGGGATATCACAATACAAATGGTACACACCATATTTCAATTTTGAATTCAGATATCACGGTATCTCCAACTTCAACTAGCTTTGCAGCGTATGCAGGTATTGTTAACTCAGGAACGGCTACTAGTTTGACTTCTGCATCAGATGTTACTGATATCACAATTGATAACAATACAATTGACGGAGGGTATTATTCAATATCAGCTGCAGGTGGGTTTGCATTACCAGTTTCGAATTACAGTATTACAAACAACACATTGACAAATTTCTATCAGTACGGTTCTTATAACTTATACGTAGATACATTGTTGATTGAAAATAATGACATGAGTAGAGCGACTAGAACGACACTATCAACGTTCTACGGAGTTGCAATTAATACATGTTCAAATGCACAAGTGAATGCAAATGCAATTCACGACAATAGTACAGCAATCCAAACGAATACATCTACAACATACCCAATATATGTATCGGGTGATGCTACTGTTGGTAATGAGAATTACATTACGAATAACTTAATTTATAACATTAATGGTATCGGTACCACTTATGCTATTTACGATTTAGGTGCGGATGGTTCGTATTACTATAACAACACTATTTCTCTAGATGATGCTGCTGCAACAGGTGGAATCACTCGTGGATTCTATCAATCTGCATTGTCTTCTAACTCTGCATTTAGTAACAACATTATTTCAATCACCAAAGGTGGTAGTGGTATTAAGCATGGTATTTACTTAAATGCTACAACTACTACTATGAGTGTTGACTACAATGACGTTTACATGAATTCAGCAGGAACAGGAGCACAATCTTATGGATACTATGGTGCTGATCAAGTAGATTTGGCAGCATGGCAAACGGCTACCCTTACTTATGGGGTGAACAGTTTAGAAGTAGATCCAAGATTTACGAGCCTTGTTACAGATGATTTAACTCCAAGACAAGCGTTAATTAATGCAGTTGGTTTATCAATTCCACAAGTAACTACAGATTTCTTCGGAAATCCTTGGGGAGCTAACCCAGATATGGGAGGAATTGAGTTTACACCAGCTCCTATTGATAACGTTGGCTTAAATGCACTAGTTGCACCAATAGAGTTCAACGATACGTGTTATGGGGCGACCAATGATGTTATTGTAGAGTTGCTAAACGCAGGAGGAACGGTAATTGATTTTACTACTTCTAGTACTGTAATTACCATGAACGTAGGTGGTGCTATAACTCAAACGTTAACAGCAACAGTAAATTCAAATGCAGTTAACGGAGGAAATCCGCTTGCAATTGGCGCTTCTGTAAACGTGAACATTGGAAGCATTAACATGACTACCGCAGGAACGTATATTTTCGACGGTTACATTAACACAGTGAACGATTCACTTAGAGCGAACGATACGTTAGCAGCGATAGTTACCGTTTCGGCTCCGGCAGGAGGAGTAATTAGCGGAAGCGATACCGTTTGTGGTGGAGACGCGATTACACTTAGTGTTGGAAATTCCGTTGGAAATGTACAGTGGCAAGAGCTTGTTGGTGGAGTATATGTTGATCTCGTTGGAGAAACAAGAAAGACTTTCGATGTTACGATAAACAGCAGTTCATCATACAGAGTAGTTGCTTGTGGAGTTGCATTATCGGATACCTTAAATGTTTTCCCAATTATCATCAACGCACCAACGGTTGCTAAAAATGATCCTGTAATTGTTACTTGTGGGCAAATAGGAACAGACACACTAATTATGGCAGGAGCTTTAGGCGCTACCTTAGAATGGTACGATGCTCCAGTAGACGGTAATTCAGTGAACACTGGCGATACTTTATTGTACACGCACAATACTGCAACAAGTAACGCATCAATAGATACCTTCTATGTGCAAGCTTCTTCAGGTGTTGGTGCAGATACCATTAACGCTGCACCTTTTGCAGGTGGAAATGGTTGTGGTGGTGGAAACATGTTTGACCTTCTTCCTAAATCAAACTTAGGAATCAATGGTCTTGCAATTAACACCAACGATGCAGTAGGAACACCAATGAGTGTTGATATCTATACCAAGTTAGGCACGTATCAAGGTTCTCAAACGGTTGCTGCCAACTGGACGTTAGTAGGAACTGCTACAGGAATAAGCGCGGGAGCAAATCAGCCAAC
>Ga0307934_1000867_pt1 | contig 20643 bp, 13 predicted proteins | sample OrgLakmetageno90_FD_201838 | JGI IMG/M metagenome (GOLD analysis project Ga0307934, IMG submission 201838) | Saline water microbial communities from Organic Lake, Antarctica - #90 | ecosystem: Environmental > Aquatic > Non-marine Saline and Alkaline > Saline | place: Antarctica: Organic Lake... | reverse complement strand
TGGGCTGCAGAACGAGGTGGCGTGTTTGTTAACCCTGCTTTCACCGAGCCCTTTGGCCTGACTCTGCTGGAAGCTGCTGCCGCTGGCCTACCCTTGGTGGCGACCCATGATGGCGGACCACGCGATATTATCGCAAACTGTGAGAACGGAACTTTGGTTGACCCGCTTGATGAAGACGCGATGGGTGAAGCAATCGCAGAAATCCTCTCCAACCCAGAGAAACAGAAAGAGTTGTCTGAAGTCGGCGGACGTAATGTGAGGAAGCACTATGCGTGGGCTGCGCATGTCGCGACTTACCTTGAGGAGATCGCAGCGATTCTCCCGCCGAAGACAGTCGTTCATCGTAAGAATAAGCGTGGGACGATGGTGAAAAAGGAGCGGTGGATCGTGATGGACCTGTTACCGAGGATTGAGGAGCAGCCCGAGGAGTTAATCAGAAAATGGCAGGAGCTTTTTGAAGAAGACGATATTGGTTTCGGAATCGCGACTGGGCTGTCCTTTGAAGAAGCTTGGGAAGTAATCGATCGCTGTGATATGCCACGACCGAATTTCGTGATTTCAGGCTTGGGAGCGGAGATTCACTACGGTGAAACCGGTGTTCCAGACGAGAGCTGGCAATTACAAATCGGGACAAAATGGGACCGTAGCCGTATTGTCGAAATCTTTGAGAAGGTTCCGGAACTAGTGATGCAAGAAGATGGTTTCCAGCATAGATACAAGGTGTCTTATATGATGGATTCAAAAAATGCTTCGAATCGTCTGATTCTCCAGCGCCTTTTGCGTGAGGAGGGGATTTCAGCGAAAGTCATTGTCACCGCGAAAACCTTTGTGGATGTGATACCGATACGGAGCGGAAAAGATGTCGCCCTGCGTTATCTTGAGAATCGATGGGGGATTGATCCGGCACGAATTTTCTATTTTGCAACGTATGGAAACGACAGTGCGGTAGTGCGGGGTAGAAATCTATCGGCACTAGCCAGCGATGCGGATCGGGTGCTCAGGCAGCTGCACGCTAGGCCGCGTTTGTATCATGCGGAGCAACCTGGGCTGGCAGGAATGTTCGAAGGATTGGAGCATTACGAATTTATCGCAGGAACCATCGTCCCCCCGAAAGCGACTGAAGACAATATCGGGAATGATGAAGACGTTCCTGCTGTCGAGTTACATCCTTAATCTTCATCCGCTAGACACAAAAATCCGTCGGGATAAAAGATACCGACGGATTTTGTATTCGCTGGGATTTCTCCCTGATTTCTGAGCTTAAACGCTTATGGCTGGGCGGGAATATAAAGCTCGGAACCCTCAGCAAGGACAGTGGAAGGATCTAGATCCAGGCCATTGAGCTCATCGAGACGGCTGGTTGTGGTCAGGTAGTTTTTTGCGAATTCAAGATAGGTGATTTCTTGGGTGATTTTCACAGGCTTGTCTACCGCACGGGGTTTATTGATCGCCGCTGTGTTGTTTGAGACAGGTATTGAAGATACCCGGCTTAGGGATGGGACTGAGCTCGTAGTTTTTGCTGCTGCTGAAGTTACTGTGGAGCTTGAGCCCGGAAGGTTGATCACTTGCCCAGTGCGAAGAGCGCGGTAGTTCACGTTTGGATTTGCCGCGATAAGGGCATCGACAGAAACTCCGTATTTTAAAGAAATACGGTAGAAGGTTTCTCCATCTGCGATTTTGTGAGTGCGCTCAGTTACTGTTACTGGGCTGGGAGCATCAGTCATCGCCGTCTGGGAGGCACTCGAAGGGACTTTGATTTTTTGTCCGGGGTGAATGATTTCGTCTGACTTAAAATTGTTGAGCTGATTCAGCACAGTTGAGCTTGTGCTGTGCATGCGGGCAATACGGGGAATGTGATCACCGGCTTTAACTGTATAATAGTTGGACGCATTTGGAGACGAAGCGGGCTGAGCCGTTTTCTGCACAGTAACTTGTCCGGCGCTCGGTGGCGGTGAATCGGTCAACTGAGAGATTCGCAATTCCAGTTGCTGAATCTGGAGTTCTTGCTCGGCACAACGCGCTCGAAGCTTTTCCACTTCAGTTTGTGCAAGAAGTGGAGTGCAGGCTGCGAACAGAACAAATAGGGATACGAAGCGAGGAGTCATCTTCATGAGTCGTGTTTTCCCGTATTTTTATTCAAAAAACAATAAAAATTTAAGATATCTTAACTAAATTTGAAAAAGTTTCATCCAATGTATTCATTCGAGAGGCTGACTCTTTTCCTGATTACTTATCGTCTACGCCTGAGATTAGACATTTCTCTAGTTTGACTCGTTCAGCTTCGAAGTCCTCTTCGTTGATATTTTTTGAAACGGTTTGAGGCGCATCGAACGTAACGATCACGCGACTGAATGGCACGGGCAGGACAAATCGATCCCAACTGGATAATCTCCAAGCGGCCCCATAGCGTATGTGGATAGGTATGATTTCGCACCCAGTGGACTGTGCTATTTTGATGAGGCCTGGCTGGACTTGATAGCGTGGGCCCTTTGGTCCGTCGGGTGTGACGCAAACGTCCCGTCCTTCTTTCAATGCCTTTTTCATTCCGATTAGGGCTGAAACGGCGCGCCGAGAAGATGAGCCGCGAATAGCTCCGATTCCAAATGCCTCCATCGCAGTAGCGAGAGTCGTGCCGTCTTCGCTAGCACTGGTGAGCACTACAGTAGAGCGATCTTTTCCTCCGGTTTTACTCCAAATGGGGGGCATAGTGAAGATCCGGTTATGCCAGAGCGCGAAGATCACGGGGTCTGTATTGATAACAGGCTTAGAGGTTCCGCGTTTGCCATTTACCTCGTAGCGTAGTGTGAGGCTCCAGACTTTCATGGCTGCCGCAGCCAATCGACCGAAGAAGAGCGAGGTTTTTGAGCTTTTGATGGAGCTACGATATGAGGCTACCATCGTGTTTAAAAGGTGAGGAGTTCGCAGAAATCAGTGTAGGCCTGATTCCAAGTATCGCGGTCCGTGGGAAGATAGGTGCGGAACTCAAAGGAGTTGTGGATGAGCTGGCGTCCTTGGGCAAAGCTTGTGATCTCACCAGTGGCAAGCATCTGGGTAATCAGATTACCACAAGAAGTCGCCTCGATAGGACCGGCTTGCACCTCGATCCCTAAGGCGTTTGCAGTTGCTTGGCAAAGAGCTTCATTCTGAATGCCACCTCCTCCCGCATTCAGGCGCGAATATGGGCGTCCTGTGAGTTTGACGATACGTTCATAAACAACGCGGTATTTTAGAGCTAGTGAATCGGTTGCGACACGCAGGATCTGACCGATGGAATCGGGTATTTTTTGTCCGGACTTTCTGCAATATTCTTGGATGCGTCCTGGCATGTCGCCCGGGCTGGAGAAGGATGCGTCGTCGGGATCAATGAACGCGAAAAATGGTTCTGCCTGCTCTGAGAGTTTAGCAAGTTCTGCAAAAGAATGCGTTTTGCCTTTAATATCCCAATGGCGTTTGCATTCCTGAATGATCCATAACCCACCGATATTTTTGAGAAAACGCACGCTGTTGTCGATGCCGAGCTCATTGCAGAAACCGTATTGGAGAGCTTCCTTACTGCGTATCGGAGAGTTCCGTTCAACTCCCATGATGGACCAAGTTCCAGAGGACAACCACAACGGTTCTTCTGCTGATAGGGGGATACCCGCAACCGCAGAAGCGGTGTCATGACAGGGAGCAACGACGAAGGGAATATCGCTGCGACCTATGCTTGCTTTGAGCTCGGGACGAAGTTCTCCGAGTATGCTTCCCGGTTCGACAATTTCACCGAATATATCTCGTGGAAGGCCGAGGGCTTTGATCACTTCATCTGACCAGTCACCGGTCTCTGCATCGAGGAGCTGAGAGGTAGAGGCGTTAGTTTTCTCAACTCGCATGATTCCAGTGAGCCAGTAAGCTAGTATGTCTGGAATCAATAGCAGGTTCGTGGCTTGGTTTAGGGAAACGCTGTTCCTCTGGCTTAGCGAGAGGAGGTGGAGGGCGCTGTTGTAGAAGTTTGTCTTGATGCCGGTGTGGCTGAAAATCTCCTCCTCCGGCATGAGTTCGTGCATCTTCTCCGCCATGCCATCAATCCGTGGATCGCGATACTGATGAGGACTACCAATGAGCTCACCGCTTTGGTCAAACAGGCCGAAATCACATCCCCAAGTATCGATGGCAATGGAGGCAATTTTTTCCCCGTAAAGATCGATCGCCTTTTTCAAGCCACTGATGATTTCATGATAAAGACCAAAGATGTTCCAATGCAGGCCGGTTGGTAACTCGATGGCGGGATTGTCAAAACGGTGAATTTCTTCCAGTTCGATTTTACCGGAGATATTCTGACTCGCGATCAGGCGGCCACTGCTGGCTCCAAGATCAATGGCGATGCGGACGTGATTTTTGGTTTCTGAGCTCAATGTGGCGGTGTGTTCTAAAATATTAAAAAGGGCTCCGTTCAGGAATCGACATCAGCTTCGCAAGTGATGGGTTTTGCGAGTGGATGTAATACGCCCTGATCGAGACGGTAAATCCATGAATGAATCGAAATTTTCTGACCACGTTCCCATGCGTCCTCGATAATCGTGGTGCGTGCAACATGGCGGCCTTGCGATAGGACGTTGAGCTCGCAAAGGCGATCCAGTTTTGAATCTTCATTCAGGTCATCAAGCTCCTGTTTGTGTTTTCGTGTGAGCGACCGTATGGGCGCTAGCCAGTTATCAATAAGCCCGTGGCGGAAATTGTCCAATGCGGCTTTCACTCCTCCACAGCCGTAGTGGCCACAAACGATCACATCGGTCACTTTCAGGACGTCGACAGCATACTGGAGCACGGCGAGGACATTGAAATCTGATTCTTGAACCACATTCGCCACGTTTCGGTGGACGAAGACCTCGCCTGGTGGAAGGCCGGTGATTTGATTGGCTGGCACACGAGAATCGGAGCAACCTATCCAAAAATAACGAGGATTCTGCTGTTGAGCTAAGCGGGTGAAGAATTGCGGATCGGTGGTCCGCATTTTTTCTGCCCAGATCGAATTGTTCTCGATCAGCTGTTCAATTGATTCCATCTGAGGGTTAAATTCGCCCAAAGCTGGAAGCCACTCCAGAAAATTATGAGCTTTCTGTTTTCTGCTTGTCGTCGAATTCTTTCTTCGCGGCCTTGCGGCATTCCGCGACGAAGTGGTTACAGGCTTCGCGGCAAACCAAGGGAATGGCTTGGCTTTCAGAAGCGCCGTTGACGATACCGTTGAAGCGTGAGGCTTCGCTGTCATCAAGGGGTGTTTCAGGATCCAACTTCCAGAGAATTTTTTTCGCACAATTGTGCGCTGGTCCGCATATTTGTTTCACCAGTTCCTGAGCTCCTTCATCGCTGATGCTTCCGGCGTAGCGATACATACCTGTTTGGCGGCCAAGCTTATCGCGAAGGTTTTCGATGGGGAGTTCACCATCCTTATTTTTGATGAACAAGGCGGTGCAGGCTGGGTAAAATAGATCGAGAGCGCGCAAAAGCTCTTGTTCGTTGGCGAGGGTTAATATCCAGCCTTTCTTCAGGTTGATCTTGCCCTTGGTGAAACGGTATTCGCCATCCTCTGCATAGGTGGAAATATCGCGAGCAGTTTGTGGGTCCTGATGATGTTCTAGACCACCGAAAGCAGGTTGTGTTGCGAGGTCCTCATCTTCAAGGTGGTAGAGTGCGTAGGCGAACTCGCAATGCTCACGATGAATACGAATCTGCCCGATCTGATCAACGCCGTCGTGGATAAGTCGTTTGAGGTGCTCGGGAAGTCCAAGTTCACCGGGTTTCTGTGCCGGCGAGGGAGTGTTCTTTTCATCGAAATCCGAAATCTGATCGAGTATGACATCGGCGAGCAAAGGTTCGGTGCCAATGGCAGAGGAGTAAAACAGGGTTTTTTCCTGAAGCTTGTATGGATTCTGGCGGAAGACTTCTCGCTGGCTCGCAGCAGGTCCGACTTCCGGTTCGATTCCGAGCATCACCGGAATATCCTGATAGGAATGGAGGCCGTCGGAGATGAAGAATGGGACTACGACGACATTATCGGTTTCTGCCATTTTGGCCCAATCTGAAATGAACGGAGCCTCTTCCATATAAGCATCTGTTACGAGCTTGTAGCCCGCGCCGGATTGAGTGATCAGATCGGCTTGATCCCTGATCGCTTTGGTTGAATTCTTATTCAAGCCAGTGCCGTGACCTGTAATGATTAGAGTGGTGTTTTGGGGTTCAGCGCCCTCGGCGACCTCCTTGGCACGGTGTAGAATGAGATCCGTCATTGAGCGGTGCACTCCTACGGGCAGGCAGTAATGCAGGGTCTTACCATTTTTCACGGTGGTATCGCCATCGAGTTCCAGTTCACGAGGAATGACCTCCTGGGTAAAATAGCCTTCGCTGATGAAGTCGGGGACGATGTAAACCTCCGAAGAATCAATCATATGTAACGCCTCGCGCATGGAAGGCTCCTCTTTCCAGAAGCATACATGCACTTCCGCGAAGAGGTTGCGACGCCGGATTTCCTCCGCATGGTCGAAATAAGGAGTCGAGGAGTCTGGGTTTTCGGTGGAGCCGTGACCTACGATTAGTAGCGCTGAATTTGGTTTGGGGGCGAAAGACATGGGAAGAAAGTGACGAGGCTGGCGAGGAATGCAAGTGGGTGGGTGCAGTTAGAAGATGTTTTCTGTCAAAATTTGAATAAATCCTCATGGGCCCCGTCGAAGGAACTGATCATGAAAAAAATCATCACACTCACAGTCACTGCAGTATTTGTAATTTCATCTGTCAGCTGTCAAACGACCTATGATGCATATGGTTACCCGAGGCAGTCCGTTGATCCGGTGATGGCAGTTGCAGGTGTCGCAGCTGCGGGAGTTATCGGATACGCACTCGCCTCCGATAACAATAATACTCGCCATAGATCAAACCAGAATCACTACAGCTCAAATCAAAATCACCATTACGGCCATAGGTATCAGACTACCTACACGCAGACTCGCCATTACGGATCCTACCGTAATTACAACCATTATGACCCGTATTGCTACTGAGCGGGAAAAATGGCAGTTTAATGGCCATGTTTAGCCTTGCAAACGGGGCGTGGAACACTAGTTTCGCGCTTCGTTTTTCTTTTGTCTGGTGAGCGGTCGGAGCCTCGGTGCTCATCAGATGCATCTTTTCCGAGGCAATTGTCGGAAGGAAAACGCAAACAAACTAACCAAACAACTAACCAAACAACTAACCTAATATGAGTACTGCAATCGCAGAACCAACCAACCAAGAGCTGAGCGAACTAATCGACTCAAAATTCACTGAATTCCGTGAAGGCTCAATCGTCAAAGGTACCATCCTTGATATCCGTCCACAGATCGTTCTCGTGGACATCGGCTACAAATCCGAGGGAGCCATTGCTTCCAACGAATTCGAAGACGAGGATATCGAAATCGGCGACGAAATCGAAGTGCTCCTTGAGCGCCTTGAAAACGATGAAGGCATGGTCGTTCTCTCCAAAGAGAAAGCCGCCTACAAACAGAACTGGGACAAGATCGTCAAAGTCTACCAAGACGGCGGCCTTGTTCGCGGAAAAGTCAAATCCGTGGTCAAAGGCGGACTCACCGTCAATGTCGGTGTCGAGGCTTTCCTCCCAGGTTCACAAGTGGACATCATCCCACCGAAAGATCTCTCCGAATATGTCGGAAACGTTTACGAGTTCAAAATCGTCAAGGTCAACGACGAGCGCAAGAACATCGTTCTCTCCCGCCGCGAAGTCATCGAAGCAGAGCGCTCCGAGCAACGTCAGGCATTCCTCCAAACTGTCAAAATCGGCGACAAAGTCGTCGGTGCGATCAAGAACCTTACCGATTTCGGTGCGTTCGTCGATCTACAGGGCATGGACGGACTCCTTCATATCACCGATATGTCATGGGGCCGCATCAACCACCCATCCGAGTTGCTTCACATCGGCCAGTCGGTTGACGTCGTCATCCTCGACGTGGACCGTGAGAAAGAGCGCGTATCGCTCGGCCTCAAGCAAATGTCCGACAACCCATGGGAAGACATCGAGCGCAAATATCCGATCGGCCAAGAGGTCAAAGGTCAGGTTACCAAGCTTCTTCCTTACGGCGCGTTCATCGAAATCGAGCGCGGCGTCGAAGGCCTCGTGCACGTTTCCGAGCTCAGCTGGGTCAAGCGTATCACTCGTCCTTCCGATGTTCTCGAGCTCGGCCAAGAAATCACAGCAGTGGTCCTCGGTATCAGCATCGAAGAGCAGAAGATCTCCCTCGGCGTTCGTCAGCTCGAAGGCAACCCATGGGACGAGATTGAGCTCCGCTACCCTGTTGGTGCAACAATTACCGGACCTGTCCGTAACCTCACCGCCTACGGTGCGTTTGTGGAACTGGAAGAAGGAATTGACGGCATGATTCACGTCTCCGACATGTCTTGGACACGTAAGATCAACCATCCTTCCGAAGTTCTCAAGAAGAGCGACGAGATCGAGGCAATCGTCCTCGCGATCGACAAAGGAAATCAACGTGTCTCGCTCGGTATCAAACAAACCGAAAACGACCCATGGGCAGAAATCGACGACCGCTTCAAGGTCGGCGATCTGGTCAAAGGCACTGTTGCCAAAATCGCATCCTTTGGAGCGTTTGTTTCACTTGATGGTGATATCGACGGACTCATCCACATTTCGCAACTCAGCGAAGATCACGTGGAGAAAGTCAAAGACGTCATCAAGGTTGCCGACGAAATCGAAGCTCGCGTTATCAAGGTCGACAAAGTCGAGCGCCGCATCGGTCTTTCGATCAAGGCAGTTGGCTACTCCGAAGAGGAGCTCAAGAAAGAGAGCGCCAGCTTCGAGTCCCTCAAACCATCCAGCGAGATGGTCGGCCTCGAGCAAGCCTTCAACCTTGCCGCCGCAGCTTCCGAAGAGTGGAGCCCGGGCGACGAAGGCGAAGACAAGTAACACTATCAATCCCGACCGCTGCGATGCGGTCGGTGATTTTCACCAAAGCCGGACAGGTTCGCCTGTTCGGCTTTTTTGTGGCGTGCTGTCTTGGTCATTCAGCTGTGCTCATGATCTTTTCTCTTTCAACGGCGTTCATTCCCAGTAGGTTACTCCTTACTCAATAAATTATCTGTTCTACGAGGTTACCTTTGAGTCCAGTTCCGATAGATTAAGTCTATTAACTTTTTAAAAACTGAAAATGAATCGAATTAAACCACAAATTAAAGGAGCCACCAGCGCACTCATGGGTGTGGCTGTATTGGCATTTTGCTCCAGTGCAATGGCCGCCGAAGAGAGCTATTACAAGGATGGTGAGACACCCATTTTCAATCCGTATCCAACTGATACCGGCAGGGGAGGGAAGAGCCCATGGCTGGTTCGGAATTTTGGCCCAGTCGGGATTGGTATTAATTTGAAGCGGCCTGGAATGACCATGGAGATCCATAATGTGGAGAAAGGTTCACCTGCGGATGATACGGGTAAGCTGAAGAAGGGGCAAATTATCGAGAGCATTAACGGTACCGTGCTAAAAGATATCGATCCACGCATTATTCTTGGGGATCTCATTACTGAGGCCGAAGCGAAGGATGGAAAAATTAACCTTCAGATTAAAGGTGAGGGAAATGTGCTCGTTGAGATCCCAGTCATGGGTTCCTACAGCGAAACTTGGCCGGTGAATTGTCCGAAATCTGATAAGATTGTCCGCCAGCTTGCAGATATCGTCGCCAAAGATGATAAGCCCCAATGGGGATCTGTCCTCTTCCTTCTATCCACCGGTGAGGAGAAGGATCTTGATGTCGTCCGTAAGTGGATGAAGGGAATCGAAACCATCGGAGGTATGAACTGGGAGAAAGGCTATAAGGGCCCGGGACTCTGCGAATACTATCTGCGGACAGGAGATCGATCGGTTTTGCCGGTTATCAAGAAGATGACAGAAGAGCTCAAAGAGAACATGTACAATGGTGGCTGGAGTGGTCGTGGAAAACCCGCAGCATTTACGTATTCTACCGGAACTGGCCAAGTTCATGCCTCTGGAGTGAACTGCATAACGTTTGTTCTGATGGCTAGATTATGTGGCGTGGAAGTAGACGACTACTTGCTTAACGAATCTCTCCAGCAATTCTATCGCTTTGCCGGACATGGCAACGTCGCCTACGGTAACGGCACGCCAGAAGGCGGATTCCGCGATAACGGAAAAACCAGTGGATTAGCTGTCGCGATGGCAGTGGCAGCAAAACTTACGCCTAAAGGTGAGGAGTCGGTTTATGCGGATGCGCGTGACAACTCCGCAATGAAAAGTTTCTACGCGACCAACTGGTTCCACGCCGCGCACACAGGTGGTGGCATGGGAGAAATTTGGCACCACGGAGCAATGAGCCTTATGCGCGAAAAGCGCCCGATTCCTTATCGGTCTTATATGGATACGAGGCGTTGGGTGATGGATCTATCTCGTCGGTTTGATGGGAGTGTCGGCATTGCGGGGATGGATGACAGGTATGACCGGTCCGCCACGGAATCATCCGGCGGCAGGGCGTGGGGTACCTACTTTGCCCTGAGCTACACGTATCATCGCAAGCACTTGCAAATCTGGGGAGCTCCCCGCAGTCAGTGGGCAAAAACTTTCTCATTGCCGGATCGTCCGTGGGGCAATGCTGCGGATGATATTTTTCAGTCCCCAGAACCTATTCAGGGCGGTGATGAAATCATGCTGACTATGGACTTTCTCATGTATGAGAAAGTCGAGACACATGCTTCACTACCGGTGATTCAACAGCTCTCCGCTCCGAACTTGGACGATGAGACTTTATTGAAATACATCCTTCATCCCGAGTATGATTTAAGAAGCTTGGCGATGGATCAGGTGGTGAAGCGTGATATGGTCGATCTGGTCGTTCCGCTTCTACAATCGGAAGATCCGCGTCTCCGACAAGCAGGGCTTTTGACACTGACTGGAATGTTTAAAGGAAGAGCGTTTTCAGATGATAAGATCAGTCCGGAAATGTTCGATTTGGTCGGCGAGATGGTGGATGAACCAGATGAATCGTGGTGGGTTGCCTATCACGCGATTCAGGTATTGGGCCGAGCGGAACCGAAGCGTATTGGTGAACACCGCGACCGGCTTTTGGAGTTTTTGGAATACGATAGTGTTTGGCTTCAAACTGCTGCTGTAGAAACCCTCGCCAAAATCGCCACTGAGCGAGAGCACTACAAAATCGTTTTACCGGCGATCATCGCACAGGCAGCCACATTCACGGTTGATGAAGCATCTTCCAAGGCTACGAGGAAGATCACCGATGTAATCAAGTCAGCAAGCCGAGAGGTTAAAGAATTCGCCGAGCCGCTTCTCAAGCAGACCTACGTAAATATTCCTGGTGAATTGAAGGACCCCTACACGGGTGCGGTGATGTCACGGGGAGCAAAAACGGTTCGTTCACGCGTCGGGCAAATGGTTCAACAATTACCCGGAGGAGAAGAATTCGTGCGCAAGATTCCCAAGACCACGGTGGCTTCCTATATTAGCGGGAACGACTCGGACATGTACACTTACAGCGGCAAATTCACTCCTAATAAGGAGATGTTAGGCACTTGGACATGGGCGGTCTGGCCCCTGCCTAAAAAAGCGGAAGATATAGATAAATACATCGAAAACTGGCTTAAGAATGCAAGCAAGAATGGGAAGGATCCTACCAAGGTAAAAGGTGCGAAAGATACCCTGCGAATAGAGGATGGCGGAAAAGTTAGTAATTCTAAGTTTTTCCGCGGATATTTCTGGTCTGATGACATGTTGATCGGTGTTAACGACGATCAAGCTCTTAAAATGGACATGAGGTCATCTGGTGGGTATGATTTTCTTGTCGTCGAACAAGGTGGGTTCAATGCCGATCCCACTAGCGATGAGGCTTTAGAGATTCCCGAGGATTGGTTTCCCGGTGTGAGCATTTATATCAAGCAGAAGTGAACCGATGAAACGTAGACACTTTTTCAAAACTGGCATTGCTGGCGGTGCGATCGCCGGCGCTGCAGCGGCTTCGGCGGGAGAGTTGAAGCAAACTCCAAGGCAAACCGAAGGTCCCTTTTATCCGGCTGTTGCGCAGAAAGATAAGGACTTCGACCTTACCCAGATTGAGGGCCGCGATGGGATCGCGAAAGGCGAAATCGCGTATGTCTCTGGCGTAATTCGTGATACCGCTGGGAACCCGCTCGAGGATGCGACGGTTGACGTGTGGCAGGCGAATGCCGCTGGGCGTTACAGTCATCCTCACGAAAGTAACACCGCGCCATTGGACCCGAATTTTCAAGGCTGGGCGATCGTGCCAAGCGGCGTAAAGGGCGAGTTTAGATTTAAGACCATCATTCCGGGAGCGTATCCGGCGACCAAGAAATGGTCTCGTCCGCCACACATTCATTTCAAGGTCACCAAGAAAGGTTACAGGGAGCTGACCACCCAAATGTATTTTCCCGACCAGAAACTCAATGAAACCGACCGGATTCTCAAAAGCCATCCTGTCGAAGAGCAGGAGCAGTTGATCGCGAAGACGATTTCTAAAGAGCCATTGACGCTGCAGTTCAACCTAGTGATCGAAAAGGCTTAAGGCGTTTCTTTTTGCTCTTTCAATAGTCTTTCGGACTTTTTCTCAGGAACTTTTTCTCGGAAAGCTTGCGCTTGTCTGCCACCGAACGCTGCTTGGAACGTCTGGAGCGCCGGCGTTTTTGGCGCCGCAGTTTCTCAATCGCCTGAGTTTTGGCGGATTGTTTGCCGTTGGCAATTTCATCGAATGCATCACAAAGCTCACGGCGGGCAATAAATCGGTTCATTTCCCGTGAGCGCTCGACTTGGCACTTGATGGCGATCCCGCTTGGTAGGTGCTTCAGGAAAACACAGTTGGAGGTTTTATTGATTTTCTGGCCTCCTGCGCCCGAGCCACGGACGAACTTTTCAAGCAGGTCCGCGGATTCGATACCAAGTTTTTGCATGCGTTCCCCTAAAGCGGTCATTTTATCTGGAGACGGAAGATTCATGGTAACTGAGAAAGCGTTTAACTTTTTTATTCTAGTTGAAAGTATGGGCCTATCAAAGCGAGTATCTAAGAAGTATGATAAAACCCACGATCAAGGCTGGTTCTTTATTCCTTCTCCTAGCCCACACTTGCTTGTCCGAAGTGACCGATTTGACGGCTGACTTCAAGGTCGCCGATGGCTTCAAGCTGGAAAAGATCCACTTAGTCGATAAGAAATCGGAGGGGAGTTGGGTGGCTTTGACCGTGGACGGGAAGGGCAGGCTCATTGCGGCCGATCAATACGGCGGTCTTTTCCGAGTCACGGTTCCTCCGCTCACCGGAGGTGAAACTAAAGTCGAGACCTTGGATATTCCAGTCCGTGGCGCGCATGGAGTTCTTTGGCACAAGGGCAAGCTTTACATCGTGGTCAACGAAAGAGTGAAGCCCGAGCCCTCCGCAACCGGTGTCTGGATGGTTGAGGAAAAAGGCGATGGTTGGGGTGAACCCGTGCTGGTGCAGGGAATCAAGGCCGGCGGCGAGCACGGTGTGCACTCACTGGTGGTTTCTCCTGACGAGGAATGGCTCTATCTCATAACCGGTAACTACGCGCATCTTCCGGAGCTCGCCGACTCCTTCCCCGCGAAGGTCTGGCAAGATGATCAGTTGATCGCAAAGAATCGCGATGGCAGGGGGCACGCAGCGGACGTGAATCCGCCAGCTGGCTGGACCGCTCGTTTCAAGCCGGATGGCACGAACTGGGAACTGGTCGCCATGGGGCAGCGCAACACCTACGACGCAGCGTTCCACGACAATGGCGAATTATTTTCCTACGACGCGGACATGGAATGGGATTTCGGCATGCCGTGGTATCGCCCGACTCGCATCATCCACGTCGTGCCAGGCACGGAGCAGGGCTGGCGTAATGGCACCGGTAAATGGCCGGAATACTATGAAGACAGCGTGGCACCGGTTCTGGAGATCGGGCCGGGATCGCCGACAGGAATGGTCGCTGGTCGTGGTTTCAAAGCTCCGGCAAAATATCAGCAGGCGCTTTACGCCTTCGACTGGACCTTCGCGACCATCTACGCGATGCATTTCGAGCCGGACGGCGCGTCTTTTAAAGTGGAGAAAGAGGAATTCGTGGCCGGTGCGGGCTTGCCTGTGACCGATAGTGTGATCGGTAGTGACGGGGCGATGTATTTCGCGACAGGCGGGCGCCGCGGTGTCTCACATCTCTGGAGAGTGGTTTACACCGGTAGTGAATCAATCGCGCCGCAGCCTGCGGAAAAAACTAGCCATAAGGTGCGTGACCAGCTTTCTGAATTTGTCCGTAATCCGGAAGAGGGTAGCGGAGCCTTAGTTTTGGAAAACCTCGGTTCGGATGACCGGACGCTTCGGTTCCTCGCGAAGGCTGCGCTTGAGCGTTTCCCGAACACGGATTGGGCACCACGCATCGCAGAGCAGAATAATGCATGGACTCGAATTATTGGCTCGATGGCGATGGTTCGCGTAGATGGAAAGAAGCATCGTGATGTAGCGCTGAAAATACTCATAGATACCGATTGGGAGGCTCTGTCTCTCCAGCAGAAGCTCAACTGGCTGAGATCACTTGGATTGGTCTTCATCCGTGGCGGGGAGCCTTCCGACGTCGAGACCAAGCAGGTTCTCGCAAAAATCGATCAATCCTATCCCTCGGATGAGCGTTCATTGAACTTCGAGCTAGCGAGAATGCTCTGCTATCTACAAGCACCAGGAGTTGTCGCACGTACGTTGAAGCTCATGGACGAGGCTCCCGCCGAAGAGCCAGCCCCGTGGCAGGAACTCACGTCAAGGAATGCTAAATATGGCAGCGATTTCGCGTCGGTGATGGAGAATCACCCGCCCACCACGCAGATCCATTATCTCTACTGCCTTCGTGCGGTAAAAGGTCCGTGGGCTCGCGGTGAGCGTAGACGAGCGTTCAACTGGTTCCGCGAGATCGAAAGCCGCAGTGGTGGCAATAGCTACGCTCAGGCCATCGCCATGATACGCCAGCAGATCTACCAGAATGGCACAGCCCAGGAGCAAGAGCTCTTCGCTGCGGATGCGAAAGCTCCCAAGAAAAAACCGAAAGCGTTGCCACCGGTTCAGGGGCCGGGTCGGGCATGGACGGTGGAGGAGGCTGTGAAAGTTGTTTCCGGTGATCTCTCTGGCCGAGATAAGGAAAAGGGAAAAGCCATGTTCGAGGCTACACTCTGCTCCGCCTGTCATAAGTTCGGCAGCGAGGGCGGTGCTCAAGGGCCCGATCTGACGAACCTCGCAGGCCGCTTCACAGCGGAAGACCTTGCTCGTTCTATCATCGATCCAAGTGAAGTCATTTCAGATCAGTATGAGTTTACGGAAATTTCGACACATGACGGGAAGACTATCACCGGCCGAGTTTTGAGCGAGAAAGACGAGATCCTCGTTCTCGGAATCAACCCGTTTGATTTCTCGCAACAAATAGAGATCAGCCGCGCGGACATCATATCGATGAAGCCATCGGCAGTGTCTCCGATGCCACCGGCGATGATCAACCGCTTGAATCCGGATGAGTTGAAGGACTTATTCGCTTACCTGCTGGGAAAATAATCTTTTACCGCGTTTCATTGAAAAAAGATCAAAACAATTGCGATTTTACAAATTGAAATTCTCAATGAAGAAACTCACCCTTTGCTGCTGCGCGGCACTCACCCTTTCGATATCCGCCAACCCCACCGATCTTAAATTTTCCAGGTTTTCAGGCAGCGAGGTCACCCCGTCTCCTGCCTGCCTTGCTGCCTCGGTCGCAGGCGAGGTTTACGTCGGTGTCGATCTGCTGGGGTCCTTGGGAAAAGGTCCGGGTGAAGGTCGTATCATACGTCTCGTGGACACGGACAAGGATGGGGTGGCCGACAAGCACACGATCTTTGCTGAAATTGATAACCCGCGTGGTCTAATCTCCAACGGGGACAAGCTTTTCGTGCTCCACACCATCATCCCCAGGGATACGGGAGTCCTAAGCGGGATGAATCTTTCGGTGCTTGAGGACAAGGACGGGGACGGCGTGGCCGACGGGCCACCAAAGACCCTTGTCCGGGATATTTCCGTGAAAAAGCACAACCAAGACCGTGGCGCCGACCACACCACCAACGGCATCCGCATGGGCATCGATGGTTGGATCTACATCGCGGTGGGGGACTTCGGCTTCGTAAATGCCCAAGGCACGGATGGCACGACCCTCACCATGCTTGGCGGCGGTGTCGTGCGGGTGCGTCCAGACGGCTCGGAAATGGAGGTTTATACTCACGGTCTTCGGAATATCTACGATGTCGCGATCGACCCCTTCATGAACATTTTTACCCGCGGTAATACCAATGACGGGGGCGGGTGGAATGTACGTTTCGTCCATCACATCCAGACGGGCCAATACGGTTATCCCGTACTCTTCAAAAACTTCACCAGTGAGATCATTCCAGCGCTGGCGGATCTTGGCGGTGGGTCCGGAACCGGTGCGCTGTTTATGGATGAGGGCACATGGCCGGAAAAATACAATCGTGTTCCGATGATGGCGGATTGGGGTAGAAACCAGATTTTCATGCATCGCGTGACTTCAGACGTGCCGTCTTTTACTCAGAAAGACGAGGATTTCATCGGACTTTCCCAGCCATCCGATCTCGATGTGGACGGATCCGGGCAGCTCTTCATCGCCGCTTGGGAGGGTGCCGGATACAAGGGCAACCCCGGGCGCGGCTTCGTCGAACGCGTGGTTCCAGAAGGCTGGAGCTACAAGCCGTTTCCCGACCTTGCCACGCTCAGCATAGATGCGCTGGTCAAAGGTCTAGCCACGGACAGCGCCACTGCCCGCCTCGCCACTCAGCAGGAAATCCTCAGGCGTGCTGACAAGGCTGCGGCACCCGAGGTTCTCGAGGTCGCGAAAGATACCAAAAACTCACTGTCCTCGCGCGTTGCCGCCATTTATACCTACAAGCAGCTTCTTGGCGTCGAAGCAAACCCGCGCCTACTTGATCTCGCGAAGTCGGATGAGCTCAGGGAGTTTGCATTGCGTGCGTTGACAGATCGCTTGGCGCAATTGGACGGCATTCCACTTGCGCCGTTCCTCGCCGGACTTGATAGCGGAAACCCGCGCGTTCAGGCGGTATCCGCGGTCTCTCTGGGTCGTCTCGGAAAGAAAGAAGCCGCGGAGTCCCTTATCGCCGTTTCCAATCCACCCATTTCGATTCCTGTTGAGTCTGCGAAACCAAAGCCACCTCTTTTCGAGAGTGGAAAAATTTCCGGCACAGAAAGCGTTGATATCGATATCAGTCTGCTCGGGATCAACAACCTTTACCTTATCGTCGAAGACGGCGGCGATGAAAATGGAGGTGATCACGCGGGTTGGTTCGACCCGGTCCTCACCACCCGCGACGGAAAAAAAATCTCGCTTACCCAATTGAAGTGGAGTTCAGCGACGCAGGGCTGGGGTAAAACCGCAGTGAACCAATCCCCAAGCGGCCAGCCGCTCAAACGGGCTGACGGGAAGCCCTTTAAAAACGCCATCGGAACCCATGCGGTTTCCTCCATCCACTACATCATCCCCGGAAGGATGGAGCGGCTAACTGCAACCGCGGCATTGGCATCAACGAAAAACGACGATTCAACTGTCTCTTTTAAAATTCTCTCCGAGCCTCCGGAAGGAAAAAACAGAAAGGAGGTCCTGCACGCCACACCCAATCCTTCTGTCATCGTTCCTCACCTCGCTATCCATGCTTTGGTGCGTCTCGGTGCGATCGAGGCCTGCCTGAACGCGGTCGAGGGAAACAATCCGGAGGGTGCTCTCCGGGCACTCGGGCTGATGCATGATCCTGCTGTCGTCGATGGTCTGATCGCGAGTTACGAAAGCGCCAGCACCAAGGTTTTGAAAAATAAGATCTTGGCAGCTCTCGGCCGTCTTTACACCAAAGAAGCGCCCTACAACGGCTCGTGGTGGTGGGGCACCCAACCCGATACCCGAGGACCTTATTACGTTCCCGTAAAATGGGATAAATCTGCTCAGATCGAGAAGGTTTTTCGTGATGATTGGACAACAGCTGACACCGGACAGAAAAGTTTTCTCACCAGTGTTGCGAACCGGAACCGAATGAACCTCAAAGGCATAGGCAAAGTCGAGAAAACCAAAGGAAAGAAGGTTAAAACCATTGGAGAAATCTCCATCGAGGACGTCATGCTCGCCCTCGATGACATGAAAGGCGATCCTACCAAGGGTAGGAAATTGATGAAAACGCAGGCCTGTGCCGCCTGCCACAGCCTTGTAGACGGAGATCCTAAGCGCGGCCCCGATCTGAACCATATTGGTGGGAAACTCGACCGCGAAGCCATCGCCGAGGCGATCCTGAAGCCCGATGCCAGTATCGCTGAGTCATGGGTCGATGTCATCACGCATGACGGAACGATCCATCAGGGAACTCTAGAGGAAAAAACCGACACCGGCGTTATCGTGCGAAACATCGCGGGTATTCCCACCACCGTGAAGGCTTCCGAGGTGAAAGAAATCAATTTATCCGCCTCCACCCTCATGGGCCCGCACCTGATGGACACCCTAAGCATGGAACAGTTCGCAGATGTGATCGCTTACCTTCACTCGCTGAAGTGAGGCGGTTTAACCTTTCAGTAGATAGCGGGAGGACCACAGATAGTTCCAACCCGAGATCACCGTCAGCGCGACGGCGAGTCCGAGGCTAATCGGCGTCAACCACGCACCCTCGCCCCACGGCGTGGTCAGAGTGTGCAAGAAGCTCAGCGAAGCCGGAATCGTCTCCATGGTTTCCAGAGTCAGCCAGATCAGGCCGGAGATGAGATAGGTGAGCTGGAAGGTGGTTTTCCATTTCCCCAGCCTGTCGGCCGCAAGCACTTGCCCAGCCTCGATTGCGATTTGTCGTAGTCCGGTGACGAGAAATTCCCGACCAATGATCAGCGCGGTGATCCAAACTGGACAAAGATCTTGAGCCGTAAGGAAGACAAAGGCCGCGCAGACGAGAATTTTATCTGCCAGTGGATCCAGTAATTTTCCTAACGGAGTCACCAGATTCATCTTACGTGCCAGCCAGCCGTCCAAAAAGTCGCTGATCGCAGCAATGATAAATAAAATCAGCGCTGTGAAGTGGCCCCAGGTGCTCTCCCAGGCGACAAAAATGACAAAGGCAGCCGTAAGTATCAGTCTTGAGACAGTGATGGCATTCGGAAGGTTCACGGCGGGAATGTGGGAAATTCATAAGGAAAAAGCAACAAGGTGTTGCACTCAATCTCGTTGTCTCTTATCTCGGGCGTCAGGGATACCCCGTAAAATATTATGAGTAACAGTGACTTTGGACTAATCGGACTGGCCGTTATGGGTCAGAATCTTGTGCTGAATGTGGAATCGAGAGGCTTTCAAGTCTCCGTTTATAACCGCACCACCAGCGCGATGACAGACTTCGTCGGGAAACATCCTGACAAAAAACTTGTTGGTGAGGAAACTCTCGAAGGTTTCGTCAAATCCCTCGCATCCCCACGCAAGATCATGATCATGGTGAAAGCCGGTGGCCCTGTGGACGCAGTGATCGAATCACTGCTCCCGCTTCTTGATAAAGGTGACATCATCATCGACGGCGGCAACTCCCTCTACACCGATACCGAACGCCGTGACAAATGGCTTGGTGATCTCGGTTACCGTTTCATCGGTGCCGGTGTTTCCGGTGGTGAAGAAGGCGCACGCAAAGGCCCTTCCATCATGCCCGGCGGCCCGACTTCCACTTGGGATGTCATGAAGCCGATCTTTGAAAGCATCTCCGCCAAAGTCGATGGCGAGCCATGTGTCACACACATCGGCACCGGCGGCGCGGGTCACTATGTGAAAATGATCCACAACGGCATCGAGTATGGCGACATGCAGCTCATCTGCGAAGCCTACAGCATCTTCAAGAAAGCCGGCTTCACTCCTGCTGAGCTCGCGAAAGTCTTCACCGATTGGAACGATGGCGACCTCGAGAGCTACCTCATCCAGATCACCGCGAAAATCTTCGAACAGAACGATCCCGAAACCGGCGACGCGCTGGTCAACAAGATCCTCGATACCGCAGGTCAAAAAGGCACCGGCCGTTGGACACTCATCAACGCCGTTGAAAACGCAGTAGTGATCTCCACCATCAACGCCGCCGTCGAAGCGCGCATCCTTTCCTCGCTGAAAGACAAACGTGTCGCTGCCAGCAAGATTCTCACCGGCCCTAACGTCGAAATCTCTATCGAGAAAGCCGAGCTGGTGAAGAAAGTGCACGACGCACTCTTCGCCTCGAAAATCATCTCCTACGCACAGGGGCTCGACCTCATCGCGACCATGGGCGAGGAAAAGGACTGGGGTCTCGACCTCGGCAAGATCGCTGCCATCTGGCGCGGTGGTTGCATCATCCGCGCACGTTTCCTCAACGACATCACCGAGGCTTACCGCAACGACCCAAAACTCAGCAACCTCATGCTCGCTCCGTTCTTCACCAAGCTCCTTACAGAGTTCCAACAGAACTGGCGCGAAGTCGTTTCCATCGCCTCACTCGCTGGCATCCCGATCCCGGCCTTCAGCGCATCACTCGGCTACTACGATAGTTATCGTAGCGAGGTCCTTCC
>Ga0307934_1000860_pt1 | contig 20761 bp, 16 predicted proteins | sample OrgLakmetageno90_FD_201838 | JGI IMG/M metagenome (GOLD analysis project Ga0307934, IMG submission 201838) | Saline water microbial communities from Organic Lake, Antarctica - #90 | ecosystem: Environmental > Aquatic > Non-marine Saline and Alkaline > Saline | place: Antarctica: Organic Lake... | reverse complement strand
CATAAAAGCGCCGAGAATGGCTGTCGCTAATACCAGCAAAATTGTCCAGCCCGCACCGATCACTTCGCCGACCTCAATAAGCACAAACAGCTCAATCAGTGGCACCAATAAAAACAATACAAATAACAGCCGAAACATATCGACTCCCAATAACTAAGTCAGTTTTTCAATTTGGGGACGATTTGACAGATCTCAAGCAGCGGGTTGGCTTGCAGACACTTTGTTGCGCCTTAACAACAGAAATATCGATTTGTTGCGTTGTAACACAACTGTCACACAAATTTCATCACGCTGAAACATTCGGCCCTTATGATGTGCAGGTCTCGGAAAGACAAGCCGAACGTATTTAGTCAATAAAGAGGATAGTCCCTTGAAATTAAAAACATCTGCATTCTTGATCGCCGGCGCACTATTTGGTGCCGCCACCCTGCCTGCACAGGCCAACAACGACGCCATGATGGACCTGCTGAAAGTACTACGTGACAAAGGCACTATCAGCTCTGAAGATTACAACCTGCTGACCAATGCTGCTGTCGCTGACAAAGAAATGTCAGCAGCAGAAAAAGCAGAAATGAAAAAAGAAGTTGAACAAGCCACAGCAAGCATGCCAGAAATCACCACTGACGGTAAATTGGTCGTTGCTGACCGTGAAGGTAACTGGGAATTCCGGCCGATTGGTCGTGTCATGTGGGATGCAATAGACGTTGATAATGATGGTTTAGAATCTTTTTCACCAGGTTTTGGTGATGATGAAGGCAGTGGCACTGAATTACGCCGTGCGCGTTTAGGTTTCCAAGGCAAAATCTATGACTGGAGCTATAAATTTGAAGCTGATTTCGCCGGTGGTGATGCTTCGATTAAAGATGCCTACGTAGGTTATGGCAACGCACTTGCTGGTGGTGCTAAATGGGGTGTGAAATTAGGTCAGTCACACATTGCTTTCGGTCACAATACAAAAGCAAGCTCTAAATACATGAGCTTTATTGATCGTCCGATGTTCGCTGATAGTTCAATTTCGAATTCTCGTGAAAGTGGTGTTGCTGCACAAATTAACGACAAAGACTTTAAATGGTTACTTGCTTCATCAGCAACACGTGGCGCCATTAGTAGTGGCGAAACAGATAGAAGAGATGCTGACACTTTTGCGGTTCGTGGTTCATTCGTACCGTTTATGCAAGATGAAAAACATATGTTCCAGTTGGGTGCTGCCTTTTTAACCCAAGGTAATGGTAACGATGGCTTCTCATATTCTCAGCGCCTCGTAAGTCATATTCCAAGTGTTACTTCCACCAGTGGCTTGAGCACATCTGTAGTTGATTATGATGGTTCAGATGCCTTTACTGTTGATGCGTTAGGCATTTATGGCCCATTCCACATGTTGGCTGAATACGTTGATTGGACTGCCAAAAGCAACTCCAACTCAGACCAAGAATTTAAAGGCTACTCTGTTGAAGCCGGTTATTTCTTGACTGGTGAGTCGTATAAGTGGAGCAAAGGTTACAGCTCAGGCGTATCACCTAAGTCTGCTTATGGTGCATGGCAGTTAGTTGCTCGTTTCGAAAACATGGAAACTGAAGAACTGATCGGTGGTAGCGTCCAAACTGGTGATGAAGCAGAAAAATTTACACTGGGTGTTAACTACATTCCACGTAAAAACATTCGTTTGATGCTTAACTACGACCAAGTGACTGACCTTACATTGAACGGTCAGGACGTAGATGCTGATCCATCAGCTCTGAAATTCCGCGCCCAAGCCTTCTGGTAGGCCGAAAGCGAGTTATCCCCTCTCTCCAACTTGCCCCACCTGTTTTTGGGTGGGGCTTTTTTTTGCCTGAAAACTGAGGCCTAAATGACACGCGAAGAATTATTACAATTCAGGTCATTAGAAGATATCCTGGCCAATGCAGCCCTAACGCCAATTTTTCAGCCGATTGTGTCGCTAAAAACACATGAGATTTTTGGTTATGAAGCGCTGATCCGCGGCCCATCCGACAGCCTGTTACATTCACCCATTAATTTGTTTGATGCCGCAAATCGTCATGGCCGCCTGGCCGAGTTGGATTTACTGTGCCGGGAACTGGAGATTGCTAAATTTGGCGAATTGGGTCTACCCGGTAAGCTTTTTATCAACACGATCCCTGCCGCTCTATTACAACCAGATTATCCGCATGGTCTGACCCTGCAGTTTTTGCAAAAAGCCGGCTTGTCCGCCGAAAACGTGGTGATCGAACTCACCGAACAATATCCAATTGATGATTATGTTTTGATGCGCGAAGCCACCCAGCATTATCGGGAAATGGGATTTTCGATTGCCATTGATGATCTGGGTGCTGGCTATTCCGGTCTGCGCACCTGGTCGGAATTAAAGCCCGATTATGTAAAACTTGATCGGCATTTTATGCAAAACATTCACGAAGATCGGCAAAAACGTCAGTTTGTGCAGTCTATGATTGATATTGCTCAGGGCATTCATTGTCAGATTATTGGTGAAGGTATTGAGGTCCGGGGTGAGTATTTAGCCGCCCAAACCATGGAGATGAATTTTGCTCAGGGCTATTATTTTGGCCGGCCCAATAGTCAGCCATCGCGTGAACTGGACCCCAGCCTGTTTGCCCGCCGACAGACGCCCAACCTTATTACTACCGGTAAACCCCGTGCCAGTACGCTGGTGAGCAGTTTGCTGACCAATCTGAACCCAGTTCGCGTGCATCACAGTATTGATTATGTTGGCGAGCGTTTTCAAAGCGCCGTCAAGCTGACAGCGTTACCGGTTGTTAATGACGATAACAGCGTTGCTGGTATGGTCTGGCGTGATGAATTTATGACTTTATATGCCAGTCGTTATGGGCGGGATTTGTATGGCCGCAAACCGATTCATTTATTAATGGACACAACGCCTGTGGCTGCCGAAGTCTCACTGTCATTGAAAAATCTCAGTCAGCAGATAACCAGTCAGGATTCTGCGCAACACCACAATATGTTTATTATCATCGAGCTTGGTTTTTATCGCGGCATCGGCAGTGTGATGGACTTATTAAGACAAATTACCGATATGCAATTAACGATTGCCCGGCATGCTAATCCACTCAGTGGCTTGCCGGGTAATGTACCGCTTAGTGAGCACCTCAGCGAAGTCATTTTGCAACGGCAAGATGTCACGATCTGTTACTTCGATTTGGATAATTTTAAACCTTATAACGATACCTATGGCTACAGTAAAGGCGATAAGGTGATCAGTAAAACAGCGCAGATTTTATGCGATATGATTGATCCAGAACGCGACTTTATCGGCCACGTCGGCGGTGATGATTTTATTATTGCCTTTGAAAGTCATGACTGGCAACAGCGTTGTCAGCAAATTCATGCTGCCTTCATCGAACTTTATCCGGATCTGTATCAGCCCGCCCATATCGAGCAAGCCGGGATTCATGCGCTGGATCGCTATGGTCAACCCCTGTTTTATCCGCTACTGAGTTTATCGATTGGCTCAGTGAGATTGGCCGAGTTTGACAATATATTGAGTGAAGCCGATCTGGCTGAACATGCCAGCAAAGCCAAATCTGCCGCTAAGAAAATGTCTGGAAACAGTCTTTATCAGTTACAACCTGCTGATTGTGGTTGTTGTCTTGCAATACAAGCGGTATCAATCTAAATCAACGACCATTAACAACCGTTTTTTCGGTCAGCTGACTCAGCACGTATTCCACCCGCTGACGGATCTTGTCGCGGGTAATGCGAAATTCAGCAAGGATCTCGGCATCATCACCCCGATATTTGGCTGGATCGGTCAGCGGTAGATGCAGTCTTGCGGTATGCGGACTGACTACCGGACATTGTTCTTCAGCGTTATCACACAATGTTACCAATAGATCCGCCCACTCCAGCATTTCACCGTTGACACGAATCGATTGTTGTTGCGAAATATCGATACCTGCTTCAGCCATGACTTGAATTGCTCGCGGATTTTGACCGCGTGCCTCAATACCAGCTGAACGTACATCGATATTATCTGTAACGAATGCTCTGGCCCATCCTTCGGCCATTTGTGACCGACAAGAATGGCCAGTGCATAAAAAAAGTACTCTGATCTTGTCCATATTTTTTGCCTTTTATAACTGCCGGCAGAGTATCAACTAGATGTGACAAGCAGATGACCCGCCTCCTTGTTGCGATCATTTATTATGTTTTGCAATGCAGGATTTTAAGTCAGGGCATCTGTTAGAATGCCGCTTTGTAAATTATCCGGAAAGCATCGTGAATAAATTCATCCTGCACTTGTTGCTATTGATTCTGCCGCTGTTGACGGCAGGCATCAGTGTTGCACAAACCACCCGATATGTTTCAGACGAGCTGGAAATTACCATGCGTAATGGTAAAGGCTTGGAATTTGGTATTCGCAAAATGCTCAAGTCTGGTACACGCCTTGATGTACTTGAAAATGATGCCGACAGCGGCTATTCCAAAGTTCGTAACGCCGAGGGTCTTGAAGGTTGGGTGCTAACCCGCTATTTGAGCAATACTGGCAGTGCTCGCGATCGGCTGGCGGAGAGTGAACAAAAATTAGCCAATCTAGAACTGGAAGTGGCTAACTATAAAGAAGAAATTGCCCTGCTTGGCTCACAAACCGCCAATGCGGATGATCAGAATTCGTCGCTGAAAGAAACCTCGCAGCGACTGCGTAAAGAGCTTGATGATTTGCGGCGCACCGCATCCAGTGCAGTGGCCATTGAGAACGAAAACCGTCAGCTAAAAGAAAAACTGCAAGAAATGGATAATAAGATCCAAACCATCCAAATCGAAAACAATGCCCTGCGCGATAACAGCGCCAAAAGCTGGTTCCTGGTCGGTTCTGGCGTGTTATTCGGTGGTTTGCTGCTAGGCTTATTGATCCCTAAATTACGCATTCGCCGTAAAGATAGCTGGGGCGGCAATTTCTAAAACTGCCGCTACCCTGTGGGCGCGGAACTCTGACCGCGCCCCGCTCACTAATTGATCTCCTCCTGTAACACGCAGGCTAAATTAATCGCGTTTAATTCAGAGCAATAATTGGTTTATGCAAGCTGAAAACAGCTATCACCTGAAAGGTATTCTCAAGCAGGCCTTACGCTTTAAAAAGCATTTAATTAAAGCCAATTTTATTGCGTTATTAGCGACGTTTTGTGCCGTACCGGTGCCGCTGTTGTTACCGCTGATGGTTGATGAGGTATTGCTCAATCAGCCGGGGGTATCGGTCAATTTCATCCAGCGCTTTACCCCGGAACACTGGCATGGACCGGTGCTGTTTATCAGTGCGGTACTGTTGTTAACGCTGATTTTACGCATTGCCGCCGTGTTGCTGAATGTTGCCCAGTCACGCTATTTCACGCTGATAGCCAAACGCATTACTTTTCGGATCCGGCAAAAACTCATTAAACGACTCGGCCGCATTGCGATGAGTGAATACGAGAGTCGTGGCAGCGGCAGTATCGCCTCGCACTTTGTCACCGATATTGAAGTTATCGACAACTTTATCGGCAGTACCGTCAGCCGCTTTCTAGTCGCTGTGCTCAGCATCATTGGCACCGCGCTGATTCTGTTATTTCTGCACTGGCAATTGGCGCTGTTGATTTTGTTTATGAATCCGCTGGTGATTTATTTCACCATGAAGGTAGGCAAACGAGTCAAGGACTTAAAGAAGAACGAAAACTCTGCCTTTGAAATCTTTCAGCAGAGCCTGACCGAGACACTCGACGCCGTTGCCCAGGTGCGGGTAGCTAATCGTGAAAAACATTATCTTCAGCGGGTCATTGATAATGCCCGGCAGGTAAGAGCCCACGCCGGAAACTACGCCTGGAAAAGCGATGCCGCCAATCGGTTTTCCTTTCTGATTTTCTTGTTTGGTTTTGATGTGTTTCGTGCTGTCAGCATGTTGCTGGTAGTGTTTTCGAATCTGAGTATTGGCCAGATGTTTGCCGTGTTTGGTTATCTGTGGTTCATGATGAGTCCGGTGCAGGAAATCCTCAATATTCAATATGCTTTTTATGCGGCAGAAGCGGCGGTGGGCCGTCTGAATAACTTGTTTTCAATGAAAGAAGAGCAACGTTATCCAGCTAAAATTAATCCGTTCACACCGGGCAAAGCCAGCAGTATTCGTGTTGAAAACCTGCATTTTTCCTATTTGCCCGACGAAAAAATTCTCAATGGCGTGTCACTGGATATTAAAGCCGGCGAAAAAGTTGCATTGGTCGGTGCCAGTGGTGCCGGCAAGTCGACCTTGGTAAATGTATTGCTGGGACTGTATCCTGCCGATCAGGGCATGGTGTATTTTGATGATATCGCGGTCAAGGATATTGGTCTGGAAACAGTGCGCGAGCACGTCGCCACCGTACTGCAAAGCCCGGCGTTATTTAACGATACCGTTCGGCAGAATATTACGCTGGGCAGACTTTATGATGATGACGCGGTCTGGCAGGCAATAAAAACGGCACAGCTAGAGTCGGTTATCGAACAAATGCCAGCACAACTCGACACCATGGTGGGCCGCGATGGTGTTAAACTCTCCGGCGGTCAACGCCAGCGTTTGGCCATTGCCCGGATGGCCCTGGTCAATCCCTGTGTGGTGGTATTGGATGAAGCCACTTCTGCGCTGGATAGTGATACCGAATTTAACCTGCACGAAGCACTCGCCGATTACCTGAAAGACCGCACCACAATTATTATTGCCCACCGGCTCAGTGCTGTCCGGCAGGCCGACAGGATTATTGTCTTTGATGGCGGCGAAATTATTGCCGATGGTGATCATGACAGTTTGATCAATCAGGAACAGATTTATCAGAAACTGTATGCCCGGCAGATTTAAGCTTTTAAATTAACCACAGAGACACAGAGGGCACAGAGGGCACAGAGGGCACAGAGTAAATACATAAAAACATATAGCTAGTCGGCGATTTCAATAATTTGTGTTTAATTAGATTAAATAGTGTCATCCCCGTGAAAACGGGGATCCAGTTGCACGGCTCTGAACCGGGTGCTGGATTACTGATAAACAAAAGGCGTTTTCCGGAATGACTGCGTCTAATGTTATCAATCTGCGTAATCTGCGGACTATCCAATCTTTAAAAACTCTGTGCCTTCAGTGTCTTGTCTCTGTGGTTAAATTTTTAACGCCGTTTCAGTTGATCAACATCCCGCACCGCGCCTTTTGAAGCCGATGTGGTCAGTGCAGCATAAGCTTGTAACGCCAAGCTGACTTTGCGCTCCCGGCCGACTGGCTGCCAGGCAAGCTCGCCGCGTTTATCCATTTCAATACGTCGTTCAGCCAACACTTTGTCAGAAACATCGACCCGGATTTTGCGATTGGGAATATCAATAATAATGATATCGCCCTCTTCGACCAGACCAATATTGCCGCCTTCAGCAGCTTCCGGTGAGGCATGACCAATCGACAGGCCAGACGTCCCGCCGGAAAAACGACCGTCGGTCAGCAAAGCGCAGGATTTACCCATGCCTTTAGATTTCAGATAGCTGGTCGGATACAACATTTCTTGCATACCCGGCCCGCCTTTAGGGCCTTCGTAACGGATCAGCACCACATCACCGGGAATGATTTGCTCGGTCAAAATCGCCGTTACAGCATCATCCTGCGATTCAAAAATTCGCGCTGGACCTGAGAATTGCAGAATTGATTCATCAACACCGGCTGTTTTGACGATGCAGCCCTCTTCAGCAATGTTGCCGTAGAGGACAGCCAAACCACCATCTTTACTGTAGGCATGTTCAATATTGCGAATACAGCCGTTTTCGCGATCCAAATCCAGCTCCGGCCAGCGGCAATCCTGACTGAATGCGGTCTGCGTTGGAATGCCAGCGGGACCGGCTAAAAATAAGTGATGGGCGGCAGCATTTTTAGTGCGTTTGATATCCCACTGTGCCAGACCATCCGCCAGCGTTTTACTGTGTACGGTCGGTATATCAGTATTTAACAAACCGCCTGCCGCCAGCTCACCGAGAATCGACATTACACCACCGGCACGATGCACATCTTCCATGTGATACAAAGGCGTTGCCGGCGCGACTTTGCACAGGTTCGGAATATGCCGCGACATCCGATCGATATCGGCCATGGTGAAGTCAACTTCGGCCTCATGGGCCGCTGCCAATAAATGCAGCACAGTATTGGTAGAACCGCCCATAGCGATATCCAGCGCGATAGCATTTTCAAACGCTTTTTTACTGGCAATCGCCCGGGGCAAGACATCTGCTTCATCATTTTCGTAATAACGTTTGGCCAGGTCGACGACCCGACGACCGGCTTCGAGAAATAATTCACGGCGATCAGCATGGGTTGCCAGCAACGAACCATTACCGGGCAGAGACAAGCCCAGCGCTTCGGTCAGGCAGTTCATCGAATTGGCGGTAAACATGCCTGAGCAGCTGCCACAGGTTGGGCAAGCACTGCGTTCAACCTGTTCGACATCTTCATCGCTCACCCTGTCATCCGCCGCCTGCACCATGGCATCAACCAGATCCAACTTGACATCTTTACCGGCTAATTTGGTTTTGCCCGCTTCCATCGGCCCGCCGGAAACAAACACCACCGGAATATTCAGCCGCAGTGCCGCCATCAGCATACCGGGCGTAATTTTGTCGCAGTTGGAAATACACACCAACGCATCGGCACAATGGGCGTTAACCATGTATTCCACCGAATCAGCAATAATTTCCCGCGATGGCAGGCTGTACAGCATGCCGCTATGCCCCATGGCAATACCGTCATCAACCGCAATCGTATTAAACTCTTTGGCAACACCGCCAACCGCCTCAATTTCCCGCGCGACCAACTGACCCATATCTTTTAAATGCACATGCCCCGGTACAAACTGGGTGAAGGAGTTAGCCACCGCAACAATTGGCTTATTGAAATCGTCATCTTTCATCCCTGTGGCCCGCCAAAGCGCGCGGGCCCCCGCCATATTACGGCCGGCGGTGGAAGTTTTTGAACGATATACAGGCATTACTGATCTCCGCTGTGTTTTGCGCGTGCAAAACCGCACGATTTTGCACAAAATAGACGCATAATTTTACACGCAACTTGGCAATCTTGCTGCTACTACGATACAAAGCACATATGGAAGAGACTAAAAATACACCTGCTAAGCAGCATTTCACCACCACAACCAGCTGGTTTCGTGCTGCTGCGCCCTATATTCATGCCCATGGCGGCGCGACCTTTGTTATTGCCTTTGACGGCGAAAGTATCGCCGATGCTGGATTTGATCACTTAATCCATGACCTGGCCATTCTCAATAGTCTGGAAATACGCTTAGTGTTGGTGTTTGGTGCTCGTCCACAAATTGAACAGCGCTGTCATGCGCAGCATATTCCAGTGCACTATCACGATGGCTTGCGGATGACCGATGATGCCAGCATGCAGATTGCCCGGCAGGTGATTGGCGATTTGCGGATCGCCGTCGAAGCCAAATTATCAGCCGGCATGCCACAAACACCAATGGCTGATGCCCGGATCCGCTGTGTCAGTGGTAACTGGGTCACGGCACGGCCGGCCGGGATTATTGACGGGATCGATTTGGGCCATACCGGTGAAGTCAGGCGAGTGGACAGTGTCGCTATCCACCAGCAGTTGGAACAGGGCAATATGGTCTTGATTTCACCGCTAGGTTATTCATTGACCGGTGAAATTTTTAATTTGTCCGCTGATGCGATTGCCACTGCAGTCGCCAGTAGTTTGCAAGCAGATAAGCTGATTTTTATTGGGCAAAGCAATGAAAATTTGCCGCGGGAAATTAAGGTCAGTCAAATTGCCAAATTTGAACATCCCTTATTGGAAGCTGCCAAAACAGCTTGTGAAGCCGGCGTCGATCGGGTGCATTTATTAGATAGACAAGTTGACGGGGCACTGCTGCAGGAATTATTCAGTCGTGATGGTGTTGGCACCTTGATTAGTGCTACCTCTTTTGAAACCACACGCCAGGCCAGCATTGATGATGTCGGTGGCATTCTGGAATTATTGCAGCCGCTGGAGGCAAGTGGTGTTCTGGTCAAACGTTCGCGGGAATTACTGGAGCGGGAAATCGACCAGTTTACGGTGATGGAACGTGATGGCAGTGTCATTGCCTGCGCAGCGCTGTATGCCTATCCGGAAAACAAAATGGCCGAAGTTGCCTGCATGGCGGTATCGCAGGATTATCGTAATAAAGGGCGCGGCAAACAATTGCTGGCCTTTTTAGAGAAGCGTGCGAAAAACGCTGACCTCGACAATCTGTATATATTAACGACACAAACAGCGCACTGGTTTATTGAGCATGGTTTTCAGCTGTCGAGCATTGCCGACTTACCGGTAGAAAAGCAGGCGCTGTATAACTATCAGCGTAATTCCAGCGTTTTTAAAAAATCACTTAGCTAATATCACTGCTTCCGCTGCGACGACGGTATTCGGGAAATAGGAGTGGTGCAAATTCGTGCAGGGCTTTTTCGTAAACCCGGCGTTTGAAAAAGACGATTTCTTCCACCGGCCGCCAATAATCTACCCAGCGCCAGTCATCAAACTCAGGCTTGTCGTGTAAATCCAATTTGACGTCGGTTTCGCTGCCAATAAAGCGCATTAGGAACCAGCGCTGTTTTTGGCCGATACATAAGGGTTTATTGCCATAACGCAGATAACGCTTAGGCAGTCGATAACGCAGCCAGCCACGTGATTGCGCCAGCAATTCGACATGCTCAGGTCGCAGCCCAACCTCTTCCATCAGCTCGCGGTAAGCGGCCTGCTCTGCGGTCTCATCCGGTTTGATGCCGCCCTGGGGAAATTGCCACGAATCATGTTGCGCCCGTTGCGCCCACAATACCTGGTTGTCATCATTACAGATGATGATCCCCACGTTGGCCCTGAAGCCATCTTTGTCTATCACGGTGTTAATCTCTCACGGGGGAAGCCATAGCTTTCAGCCCGCAGTTTAATTTGTATTAAAACCTAGATTAGTCAATGCCAACTGAGGTTGCAACGCATTTTGTCTTACAATAGGCGCTTATTTTGCAAGGAAACAACAGCAGGCAATGGCTTTAGCAATATTTGATTTAGACAATACGCTGCTCGGTGGCGACAGTGATTATTTGTGGGGCCGCTTTCTGGCGGAAAATCACATTGTCGATTCTGAGGTTTATCACGACACGAATCTGGCGTTTTACCACGATTATCAAGCCGGTCGGCTGGATATTAATGCCTTTCTGGAATTTGTCTTTACGCCGCTTAAAGAAAATACCATGACCGATCTGCTGGTCTGGCGCGAGGCCTATTTGCAGCAGAAAATCATGCCGATCATGCTGCCCAAAGCGCAGGCGCTGGTTGATCAGCACCGCCAGCAAGGCGATACCTTGCTGATTATTACCGCTACCAACAGCTTTTTGACCGCACCGATTGCTGAAAAACTGGGTATCGATAATCTGATCGCCACCGATCCGGAAATGCTCGATGATCGCTTTACTGGCAAAGTCGCCGGCATACCGTCATTTCAACATGGCAAAGTCAGTCGCTTGCAGGATTGGCTGATCCAGCATCAGCACACGCTGCAGGGCAGTATTTTTTACAGTGATTCGCATAATGATTTACCGCTGCTGGAAAAAGTCGAGACGCCGGTTGCAGTAGATCCGGATGACACGCTGCGGCAAGTCGCCGAGCAACGCGGCTGGAAAATTCTCAGCTTGCGCTAATCCTTGCTACAATTTGCGGCTTTAAACAATTCAAATCAGGCCATTAATATGCAATGGGAAGTGGTTATCGGGCTGGAAATTCATGCCCAGCTTGCAACCAAAACAAAAATTTTCTCTGGCGCCCCAACTGCCTACGGTGCCGCGCCTAATTCGCAGGCTTGTGCGGTGGATCTGGGCTTACCCGGTGTATTGCCGGTACTGAATAAAGAAGCTGTGCGCATGGCCATCAAATTTGGTCTGGCCGTTGATGCCGACATCGCCGATAGCTCCGTATTTGCCCGCAAAAATTATTTCTATCCAGATTTGCCTAAAGGCTACCAAATCAGCCAGTTTGAATTGCCTATCGTCGGCAAGGGCCAAATCAGTATTGAACTGGAAGATGGCAGCGAAAAAATTATCGGCATTACCCGCGCCCACCTGGAAGAAGACGCCGGTAAATCACTCCATGAAGATTTTCACGGTCAAACCGGTATTGATTTAAACCGTGCCGGCACACCACTGCTGGAAATTGTGTCAGAACCGGATATGCGCAGCGCCAAAGAAGCCGTTGCCTACATGAAAAAAATCCACTCACTGGTGCGTTATTTAGAAATTTGTGATGGCAACATGCAGGAAGGTTCGTTCCGCTGCGATGCTAACGTATCGGTTCGTCCTATAGGCCAGGAAAAACTGGGCACCCGCGCTGAACTGAAAAATATTAACTCGTTCCGTAACGTTGAACGCGCCATTAATATCGAAATTGAGCGGCAGATCGATGTTATCGACGGTGGCGGCCAGGTTATTCAGGAAACACGCCTGTATGACGCTGATAAAAATGAAACCCGCTCAATGCGCAGCAAGGAAGAAGCCAACGATTACCGCTACTTTCCGGATCCGGATTTATTACCTCTGGTACTTGACGAAGGTCTGCTCGAGCAAGTTCGCGCGACATTGCCGGAGCTGCCTAACGAAAAACGCGACCGGTTTATGAATGAACTGGAGCTGTCGCTATATGATGCATCAGTGCTGACCAGCAGCCGTGAACTGGCGAATTTTTATGAAGCCGTATTAGCTGAAACTGGCGGCAAAGCGCCAAAAATCAGTGCCAACTGGGTGACAGTAGAGCTTAATGGAGCGCTCAATAAAGCCGGCCTGGAAATCGATGCATCGCCGATATCAGCCCAACAACTGGGCAGCGTCATTAATCGTATTGAAGACAACACCATTTCCGGCAAAATCGCTAAGCAAGTCTTTGAAGCGCTGTGGCATGGTGAAGGCGCTGATGCCGATGCCATTATCGAAGCACAAGGTCTGAAACAAGTCACTGATACCGGTGCCATTGAAACAATGATTGATGACGTCATTGCCGCTAATCCGGAGCAATTACAGCAATACCGCGACGGTAAAGAGCAGTTGTTTGGCTTTTTTGTTGGTCAGGTGATGAAAGCCTCAAAAGGCAAGGCCAACCCCGCTCAGGTCAACGACATTCTCAAACAAAAACTCGCTGGCTAATAACCTTGCTCTCATCGTTGCCGGTAACAGCGTCCGTTGTTGCCGGCAAGCTTTAAAAATCTGCCTAGCAGTTCACAAATTATCATCAAGCGGTTCCCCATCCTTAATTAACTGATGTAGTATCAGCTCAGCGTTTTATTTCGATGTGATGACAGGGACACGTTGCCCAAGAATTCAGGATGCCGGACTTAGCCGATGAAGTTTGCCCAGGAACACCTGCCCGCCAAAACCGCCATTTCCAAACTGCCCGGCAGCTCACCGCTTGCCGAGGCCAATTGGGTACTGGTGTTTGGCTCAGTCAGTCGCTTTAACGAACGCAATTTTGCCTCTCAACTGCAAAAGCGTTACCCCAATGCACAAATTGTTGGTTGCACCACCTCTGGTGAAATCACCGGTGATGGCGTCTTTGATGACAGCGTGCATATCACGGCGATGCTTTGGGAGCGCAGCCAGTTGCGCTTTATCGCCAAACCCGTCAACAGCATGGAACAATCGCATGCACTTGGTGCGCAAATCGCCAACGAATTACTGGCACCGGATTTAAAAGGTCTGTTTGTCCTCAGCGACGGCCTCAACGTTAACGGTTCAGAGCTGGTCGAAGGATTACAGGAAGTATTGCCAAATGTCCCCATTACTGGTGGCTTAGCTGGCGACGCAGCACAATTTAGTAAAACCCTGCTGCTCAACAATGACAAAATTCAGGATCGTATCGTGATTGCCGTTGGTATTTACGGTAAAGATGCCATTGTTACAAGTGGCGCTTTGGGTGGCTGGAAACCTTACGGCCCACCGCGACGCATCACCCGCGCCGTCAAAAATGTTGTTTATGAAATGGACAACAAGCCTGCACTACCTTTGTACAAAATGTATATCGGCTACTACGCCAACCAATTACCGGCATCGGGGCTGAATTTTCCGTTTGCCATCATGGATGATAAAAACGTTAACGTGATCCGCACCCTGCTAGCGATTAATGAAAAAGACAACAGTCTGACCTTTGCCGGCAATATTGCTGAGGGTTCGACGGTACGATTCTTAAAATCAGATCACGATCAGTTGGTAGTCGGTGCCAGTGAAGCAGCAAGGCAAATTCTGCAAAAAGACGTCAATATCAACGATAAAGCTCTGGCGATTTGCGTCAGCTGTGTTGGCCGTAAATTGGTGATGGAAGATCAAGTTTCCGACGAAGTATTTGCCGTACAGCGTTTACTCGGTATGCAAACCGGTATTACCGGCTTTTATTCCAACGGTGAGATCTGCTCCGGCGAGGACGATGGGCATAGTCTGCTGCATAACCAGACCATGACTATCGCGTATTTAAGCGAGCACTAGACCCTGCTTATCTAACCAGTTCACGCGCAGCCGCCAACAGCGCCAGCCGGGCAATCACGCCATAGGCATAAAAGCGATTCGGTTCGGCATCCGGCTGATCGGCTTTATTGGGCTCAATACAGGATTTCGCAAAAGCCAGTGGCTGGAAATGCATGCCCGGCGCATTAAGATTCTCATCACTACCCCGCCCGGTGTGCACCCGATAAAAGCCGCCCACCACAAAATGATCCATCATATAAATCACCGGCTCAGCCACTGCTTGTTCTTCGCCGAGCGTCTCAAAGGTATAAACACCCTCTTGAATCAACACATTGTCGACCACTAAACCTTCTTTGGCCGATGACATTTTATTGCGCTGTTTACGATTTAAATTGACGATTTCATCGACTGATTTCACCGTCATAATCCCCATGCCATAGGTACCTGAATCAGCTTTAACGACGGCAAAAGGTTCTTTTTCAATGCCATATTGATCGTATTTCTTCTGTACCGCTTTGAGCATGCTTTCAACATTACGCGACAGACATTCCGTGCCGCTGCGTGCCATAAAATCGACTTCCCCACACTGTAAGGTCAGTGGCGAGACCAGCCATGGGTCAATGCCCAGCTGTTCGGCAAATTCGTTGGCAACATCATTGTAATGAGTGAAGTGATCTGACTTTTTGCGGGTATACCAGCCGGCATGCAACGGCGGTGCTACTTGCTGCTCCAGATTTTGCAAAATGGCCGGTAACCCACCTGATAAATCATTATTTAGTAACACCATACACGGTGAAAATTCGCCAATCCCCACCCGATTACCATTACGTTCCAGTGGCGCCAGATGGCAGGTCTTACCGGAAGGCAATTCGATATCAGCTGGTTCAGTCATGTCGTCGCGCAAACTGCCAATCCGGGCATCTAGGCCGGCTTGTTCGAAAATACCACGCAGTGTTTCCAGACTTTCTAAGTAAAACAGGTTACGGGTATGATTTTCAGCAATGATCAAAACCCGCCGGGCTGTTGGGCAGATCCGCTCTACCGCCGCTTGCGCTGCCTGAATACACAAAGGCATAAATGCCGTATTGAGATTATTAAAGCCCGCCGGAAAGAGGTTGGTATCGACCGGTGCCAGTTTAAAACCAGCATTACGCAAATCTACTGAGGCATAAAACGGCGCAGGTGTTTTCAGCCATTGTTCGCGGAGCCAGGCCTCGACATCGCTCTGCCGGTTCAACAAATGCGATTCCAATTGTAGTAGCGGACCATTGAGTGCGGTGGTCAGATGCGGCACGGCTGAGCTCATGATGCGGATATCCTTAGGGCTTGTTTATCTTTCAAATCCACCAATGCTGGCGGCTATTTTTGTGTCCGGTGAGGCGGAAATTGCGCCGTGTAGTTATTCTACATCAGCAATTGACAACGCAGGCAGGCGCAAAAAAAGTCCTAGCGTTGGCGGCGTTTGCCACCGATTACTGTGATATGGGACACAGATTCCCATTTTCAAGTCATTCATACTTTGCCGAGGTTGCAAACTCGGTATGGAGTCCCGTTATTATTGCACTTGCGCATCACTAGCCGGCATTAAAAAAATGGGTTATCTTCAACGCTGACTTTAGTAAACATTCATTCGTTTTCAGGATCCGCAAAAACCGTGAGTGATAATTTGACAGAATTTACCGGCCTGAAGGTTATGGTCATTGATGACAGCAAAACGATTCGTCGAAGTGCTGAGTCATTGTTGCAGAAAGCAGGCTGTGAAGTCATCACCGCAGATAACGGCTTTGAAGCATTGCCCATCATAAGTGCCCAGCACCCTGACATCATGTTTATCGATATTATGATGCCGCGTCTTGATGGCTATCAAACCTGCGCTTTGGTGAAAAATAATGCCAAATACCGCGATATTCCAATTATTATGCTATCCAGCAAAGATGGCTTATTTGATCGCGCTAAAGGCAAGGTGGTCGGCGCTGAACAATATCTGACCAAACCGTTTACCCGCGATGATTTATTAAACGCTATTCGCACCCATTTGCTGAATAAAAACAAGGACGGTTGAGCTATATGGCTTTGATTCTGATTGCCGACGATTCGCCGACAGAAGTATATGTATTACGCAAAATGCTGGAAAAAAACGGGCATGAAGTGATCGTTGCTGAAAATGGTGAACAAGCGATTGAAGTCGCACATGCGGCCCTGCCGCAATTAATTTTAATGGACGTGGTCATGCCGGAATTAAATGGTTTTCAAGCCACCCGCCGGCTGACTAAAGATCCTGAAACCACGCACATTCCTATTGTGATTGTTTCATCCAAACATCAGGAAACCGACAAAATGTGGGGCTTGCGGCAAGGCGCGCGGGGTTATTTGGGCAAACCGGTCACTGAATCTGAATTAATCACGCAAATCAATGAGCTGTTAGGCAGCTGATATGGCACATATTGATCAACCTGCCGACATCATTGCCCTGCTGCAGGATATCGAGCGGCGTAGCCGGCAACGTGTTGCCGGGCTGAGTCAGCAGGATAATTTACAAGGCGCCTGGAGTGGCATCGGTTTTCGCCTCGCTGATATGCATTTTTTGATTCCGCTGGACCACAGCCGCGAAGTATTTCCAGTGCCGGCGCAAATTACGCCCGTACCAAAATCGCAACAATGGATTTTTGGCGTCGCTAATCTGCGCGGCGATTTGTTGCCGATAATTGATTTGCAGCTTTATTTACAGGGCCACAGCGCCAAAATCGACAAACGCAGTCGGATCATGGTTATCAATCACCCTGATGTTTACAGCGGGCTGCTGGTTGATGAAGTCTACGGCCTTAAACATTTTCAACGTCCGCCGGAACCCCAGCAAACCAGTCTGCATATGAATTTACGCCCGTATTTACGGGGCAGTATCAGTCAGCCGGACCGACAATGGTATGTTCTGGATTTTCACAAACTGGCGGATGACCCCAGATTTATCAATGCCGCTGCTTAACCCTTATTTGTCAGGATTGTTGTTATGAATGCCACTCGCCAACTGTTTTTTGCCTCACTACTCAGCAAAAGCAATCTGCTGCATTTGTTATTGCTGCTGGTTTTTCTAACATTGGCCGGTGGTGGCTTATGGCTGCTGGCTACTGGTGAGTTTATCCGTGTTCATGCCGAGCCGCTGGTGACGGCCGGTATTAGCGGACTGGCAATTTTATTAGCGGTATTGATGGCGATTCGCCTGGCCGGGCCGCCTATCAGTCAGCTCAAACAATCACTTAACGAAATGGAGTTACAAAATCGTCATAACCAGGATGCGATTTTACGATTACTCGACGAAATGGGCGACCTGGCCGATGGTGACTTGACCGTTTCAGCCACGGTCACCGAAGATATTACCGGCGCTATTGCCGATTCGGTGAACTACACCATTGATGCATTACGCAGCCTTGTCGAACAAATTAACTCAACGACCCTGCAAGTGGCATCGGCTGCCCAGGAAACCCAAGCCACCGCCCTGCATTTAACGGATGCCAGTGAACATCAGGCACATCAAATCACTGAGGTTAGCTCGGCGATCACCCAGATGGCGGCGTCTATTGAGCAAGTGTCGGATAATGCCAGTCAGTCGCAGGAAGTTGCCCGCCAATCGGTGAGTCTGGCCGTTCAGGGGAATAGTGCCGTCAAAAAAGCCATTAATGGGATGGACACTATCCGTGAGCAGATCCAGGAAACCTCTAAACGGATGAAACGGCTGGGAGAAAGCTCGCAGCAAATCGGCGAAATTGTTGAGCTGATTAACGACATCGCCGAACAAACCAATATTTTGTCGCTGAATGCTGCCATCCAGGCTGCAATGGCCGGTGAAGCCGGTCGGGGTTTTGCCGTAGTTGCTGATGAGGTACAACGACTGGCAGAACGTTCTGGTAATGCGACCCGGCAGATTGATGCGCTGGTGAAAACCATTCAAAGCGATACCAGCGAAGCGATTAGCTCCATGGAACAAAGCACTTCCGAGGTAGTATCCGGGGCACGTTTATCGCAGGATGCCGGTGCCTCACTGGAGCAAATTGAAGCCGTTTCTCAACAACTGGCGGAATTGATTAACAATATTTCTGATAATGCCAAACAACAGGCAACAGCTGCTGTCAGTACATCAGAGAGCATGAGCGTTATTCAGGAAATCACAATGCAAACGTCAACAGGTACTAACGAGAGTGCCGCAGCGATTGGTCGGCTGCTGCAATTAACCAATGAGCTGCGCAAATCGGTTTCAGGGTTCAAGCTGCCTTGATCACCGATGCTGACTGCGGAGACGCCAGATGGCCCAAATTATGAAAGGTAATTACAGTGCATTGATGTGGGTGCAGGCGGAGCTGAAAAAGTCGCTCAGTATTGCCCTGCAAGCGCTGCAAACCTTTATCGATACCAATGATAATACTGCTTTGTCGAATTGTGTCGAGCAGCTGTATCAGGCCAATGGCACGCTGCAAATGCTCAACCTCAATGGTGCGCAAATGCTTACCACCGAAATGCAGGCGCTTTGTCAGCATCTCAGAGATCCGATGCTGGAAGACGCCGATACCGCCAAGGTAACGCTATTGCGCAGTTTGTTATTACTGCCTAATTACCTGGAATTACTCAGTGAAGAGTTTCCGGATCATCCGCTGTGTTTGATTGAAAGCATCAATGCACTGCGAGAAGTCCGTCAACAAACGCCCTATCGACCACTGGATTTATTCCAGCCACTACTCACGGTTAACTTGCCAGAGTCAGTGCAGCCAGATCCACAGCGCCAACCGCCCGGTATCGATATTGCGCCGCAACAACTGGCTGCCGCCTACCAGCGGTTGCTTCTCAGTTGGTTGCAGCAAGCTGATGATGGCAGCCTGCGAAAAATGCGCGGTATTTTTAATTACCTGCGCCTTGCCAGTCACCAGGAAAAAATCATCCAGTTATGGTGGGCCGCCGAAGCGCTACTGGAAGCATTGTTGCAACGCGGTTTATCCATTGAAGCCGATATCAAACAATTGCTCGGCAAACTGGCGTCACCAATGAAAATCGCTGGCGAACAGGGCGAAGATGCCTTGTTGCCGGTGTTTCCAGAAACGTTGCTACAGCAATTATTGTTAATCATTGCCCGGGCCAGTAGCCTTGGTTTACTGGTGAGCAATCTGAAACACACCTATCAGCTCAGCTTTTTTGATCAACAAAAAGCCATTTACGGCATTAGCGACAACGCACTTGATGATGCGCATGCCGCCTTACTGGAAGAATTACAAAAGCTAAAAACACAGATAGATGCTTTTGAACAGTCGGCCCCTGACGCGGCGGATGTACTGGCCGATATCGATCAGCAACTGCTTATCATGGCTGACACCATGTCCTTGCTCAATCAACCGGCTGGTTATGAATTATTGCAAAAACAACATCATCAGCTGGCAACGCTTGCTGAACAGACACCGCAGAACGCTAATCAAACATTGGCAGAACTCGCCGACAGCCTGTTACTGCTGGAATCTCAGTTACGTCAGCGTGGCAGCGACAGGCCTGGTATCGATGGTGCCGAATTACAACAAGTCGTCGTGCAGGAATGTTTGTTTGAACTGGGCAATATTAAAGAAAATCTGACCATTGCTGCGCAGCAGGGTGATATTCCCAGTGAGCTTATTGCCAGCACTTGCTCAGGCCTGCAACTGATCACTGGCAGTTTGGAAATGCTCAATCTGAGTGCAGCCGCTGATTTACTCCAGTCGACTGTCAGCAAACTGCAAACAGCACCTTTTGATCAGCAACTGACATCGATCGCTATTCAGCAACTGGCCGAAATCTTATCGGCAGCTGAGTTTTACATGGAATCAATTCAGCAACATGGCCATTCGTCTTCGCAACTAATCGACTATTCTCAACAGATCCTGTCGCAATTCGGTGATGCCAGCGCCCCGGAAATTGTCAAAGTAGCAGTTGAGACCGCTGACGTTGCTGAAATAACGGCAACGGCCGGCGCCCCAAATTTAACCGGGGTGGCCCGCTATATTGCCCGCCAGCCCGGACATGAAAACGCATTAACCTCGGTAGACCATTATTTACAGAAACCAGCGGCTTCAGCAATTTCATCGCCTGATAAACCGCTGACCTCGGTCGATTTGTATATTCAGCAGCAAACTGCCGTTAATGAAGATCACATTGCTTCCATTGATAACAACAACGCGACACAAGGTTTCAACGAAGCCGAAGCCGAAGCCGAAGCCGAAGCCGAAGCCGAAGCCGAAGCCAGCGA
>Ga0307934_1000850_pt1 | contig 20967 bp, 17 predicted proteins | sample OrgLakmetageno90_FD_201838 | JGI IMG/M metagenome (GOLD analysis project Ga0307934, IMG submission 201838) | Saline water microbial communities from Organic Lake, Antarctica - #90 | ecosystem: Environmental > Aquatic > Non-marine Saline and Alkaline > Saline | place: Antarctica: Organic Lake... | reverse complement strand
GATCGATAACGTTTCTGCCACCCAGCTCAATGAGTACCTGCGACCGAATGTATTCGTCTGAATCTTCAAGAACCGACGGGTAGGTAACCCAGATTTTTTCGCCGCCCTCATCCACCTCCACGGCGTGGTGGCCGGCCGTTGGAAATTTGGCCAACTCACCGTTGAGATAGGGAGCGACTACGTCGTTCGCATACTCACGAACATAGCCTTTGAGTCGCTCACTGAACTGTTTAGTTTTAGTGCGGCTCACTCCCTCCGCGAATGGATCGAAATTCTCCTCGAAGGCCCGATAATCCAACGTGATGTCTACATCCTCAGAAAAACGATCGATCACACCGTAAACCTTTGACAGCGACGTTCCTCCTTTAAAGGCCATCGGGTGGGCGCCCGGCATGGAAAACAGCGCCTGCAAGGTCCAGCAAACCCATATATCCTTCTCCAGCACCGAGGCACTACGAGCCAGTTGGGGCGATATTGTCTGAAGGATTTCCTTTTGTTCTTCTGCAGCCAGATCGAGAAACGCCTGCTCAGACATGGACACGACCTGCCTCATATTGCATGAATGCCTCGCTCATCCAAGCTGGCATTCTTGAGGATCGAAGCGTTTTAAACTCTTCTTCGCTCAGCCCTTCTTCAATATGCCGTATGACTTCTGCATTGATATTGTTTCTGCCCAGGTACCAAAGTGCGGAAAGCGCCAAGCCCGGTCTCTCTCCTGCATGCTGAAGCTTTCTCAGGCTACTGGTATGCACCAGCTTCACCTTGAGCTTCCCGATGCGAATCTCTCGCGTAGGGCCGTTGGTATAGTAAACCGGTGTCGTTGGCATCTGGGTGCTGAGTTTGAAACGACGAGCCGCTTCAGCTCCATGCACCTGGATGGTTTCACCGTGGTCTTTCGCGATCACCTGAACCACACGAGAAACATCCGGCATTACATTCCCGACAAACCGGCTTTGTTTTGGCTTGACGAAGACACCCCGTGCGATCCGCTGGATAGTACCTTCTTCTACGAGCCTGGACAGAGCTTTGTCGACGGCAGCACGCGACCCCAGCCTCAAGAAACGGCTGTTGGTAAAGGGTTCACCTTGCGGAACTTTCGCAGTTTGCTGCTGGACAGACTCTTTAACGGACATAACATATACCTCCATTGCCTGTCAGAAAAACTACCATTTTTTCTGACACTGTTCAAGTTTGATCACGAGACAGCAGCGTCGGACTTGGCCAGCCTATCAATTCATCGGCTCCAATATCGCTGTGATCGAATCGGGTTGTACGTAGCACCCGATTCGAAGTATGCTTTCATTTCGGCGCCGATGGACGCCCGCCGCTTGCACTGGCGAAGCTCCGCACCATCTTGCATTGACTACTCTTTTCCCAGGCCCTATTCCAAGACGCGGCCGTGGTGAGCAAGCAACTAGATCAGATGCCGCGTTGTAGGAATTTGAGCTATGCCAAACCATACCTATCTCGATCTCTTCAAACGTCGTGCGAAGCTGTTTTCACAGACTGAGAATCTCAAACTTTCGGTCGCGCAAGAGCAGCTGGCTAGAGAGTGCGGCTTTACAGACTTCCATGAGCTGCAAACTGTATCCAAGCGCTCACCCGGGGATCCTCGACTGGCGAAAGCCGGTCTCGGTGTTGCTGAACCCGGGGACATACTCTACGAGCCGAAGGTCTACTCTGCCGTAGAAGAGGAGATCGAAGAGGCACTGTCTAGCGAAATCGCTGAGACCAATGCCTCGAACTTCACCCTTGAGGACTTGGAAGTCCTTGAATCGGACTACTGTCAACGCAGCGGCGTGGGTACTGTCCGCTTCAGCGGCAACTACATCGGTGAACAAGATCCCGATCGCGTTTATCATGACCACTCGTTTCCTATACATGCGAAGGTCAGGGCTCGTAAATCCAAAGATCAATGGGTTATATCCGATTATCGGAGTTTCGAAATGCAGGGTATCTGCGCTGACTGCGAGATGGTCATTGACGTGAATACTGTCTTGGATGATTCCGGGGAGCCAACCTCCCGATACATTTGTGACCGGTGCCTGACGCATACCGAAAGCTTCGGGACCTGCGCGCTTTGTTCCGAAGTGTTTGAGATCAAGGACCTCAAACCCACTCCTGGCGGTCAGCTAGCGTGTCCTGAACACATAGATGAGTTCCATCTCGATCCAGAGGAAGAGGAAGGCTGGGAAGGAAATATCGAGAGGTGGAACGACTTATAGGAAGTGCCGCCTTAATGGCTCGGCCGTGCACGGCCGAGCCATCTCTAGTACCACTCGAAGAACATACTGCAAGAGACCTAGTTGAAGCCGATCAGGTGGAAGATGTTTGGCTCGCCTGGAGCAAGCTGGTAAATAGCCTACGCCCAGTCAGCTTACCGAGGCCTCAACTATCAGCCGGGAGATGACCTCAAAGACATAGGGGTAAACATCAGGGCATTGCGACGCTCTCGGACCTGCAACATTTAGCGTCCCTATCTGGTTCTTTAAGCAGAATTCCCGGATCTTCTCCGCGGCCAGTGCAGGATCCGCCAGGGAAATATCAATCAGCTTCAGCGGTTTCCTTTCCTTCAAGGCCAGAGAAACCGTCAATGCAGTACCACCCTTGAGTTCGTCACGATAGACGACCAGCGTGCCGTCGGCGGTCTGAACATTTTTCCGAGTTCGGGCGCGGTAGCCACCAGTGATTTCCTCAACCGGGTACCGGTCTGGTATCGGCCCATCCTCTGCCAGGCGCCCTTTGGGACAATAGCCAGCTACCGGGTAATTCCGGTCTATCGTCGCGTCAAGTGCCGCGCGGTCGGCGCCGGTCTGACCGCCGCTCATGATTGTCGTTGGGTACTGCTTCATATCACGCTTCACTTCACCAATCCTCAAGTGCAAATGCACCGGAAATTTATCGTTTTTCGTCTTATTCGCTTTTTTTTGAAATTACACGTCCTGAAGCATTGCCGAGTCTCGCTAGCATGGAATCTTCAACTACCAGAATTAAATGGAGAAAACGATGCTTAAAATGTACACAACACTCACCAGCGTAACGTTGGAACTGATCCAGCAGGGCACCACGCTGAGGATTTTCCCTCAGTTTAGTCTGGAGAAACCAAACCAGGCGCTGCACCAACTTTTTATGTTTTTGAAGCAGGAAACCTCCAGCGACTGGGCCATTCTGTGTGACGAATATTTGTGGCGGACCAGCGGACGCAAAACGATCGTAATTCCTTCCGCAAGAGCTCTCAATGGCCTCATTAATACCGGCGAAACAGAGGAAACTGTTTCAGCACCGCCCTTTGAATGCTTCTCTATCGCTATTCCAGAAAACACCGTCATTGACGGGGTCAAAATTCCGCCATGTCTCGTCTGCTGGATGCCCAATGAGAGCTATACCACGCAGACCATCGGTCAGTTCTATCAATCCGCGAATCGCCGCGCTCCAACGCCGATCACACAGCTCCACTCCGACGAGATGGTGCTTTCAATTACTTACCCCGACCCCTATAAAAATGGGAAGACGTATGGTCGAACCTTTGTTACCGAAGATCAGTTCACCTCGGCAATTGCTGCAAAAAATAAAAAGGAGTTTCGCAAGAAACTCGGCAGCCTCGCCGGTACGCCCCAAACAGCATTGCCAAGCTCAGCCAAAGATCGTGAAATCACACGTATTTTGATTAAAATCATCGCGGGACTGGCCTCGGTGCAACAAAAAGAGGGCGCCACCATCCTTACCAAGGGCCTCGCCGAAGAGGCCCTTGGTATCCAAGTGACAGAGCCGCTCGATGCGCGAGAAACCGCGGACGAGTATCAATTTTATCGCCTGAAGCTTTAGCGCAATGGCTCAGCACCTGGAGTCCAATGAGATGCCGTGTTGTTCTAGCCAGGTCCCGTACGAGTGAGGCATCAAACGCTCTCATGAGCTGAATCACTTTCGGGGAGGTAGCACGGTGATTAGGTCGAGCGGTGCCTCGTTATTGGTAACGCTCGGCTTGGCCAGTACAAACCGTATGCCGGAGTATGGCACTGTCACCCGGGTTTCTTCTGACGATTGTTTAAACAAGATTTCACCCGCAAGCCAAACTTCAAATAAGCATTCCAATAGACACTCATAACTGATGTCTCCATCTTCCGAGATCCCGTGACCTCGCTGGAATAGTCTTTGAAGCGAATGAAAAGTGATTTTCATGAAAACTATCGTCGACTCTTCGTTTGAGTGCCGTGATTGAGCGCGGTCGGGGTAGAGAATGGCTGAGCGCTGCAACATCGTGCCGCCAAGATAGAGCCCCGGCTCTCCCTTATGCTCCTCGCCAGAAGTCGTCTTCCTGACAAGCTCGTCAGCGTACAGTTTCACCAGTAAAACAGAGCTTGTTCGTTTCGCGTCGGGGCGCGCCATATTCCGGTTTTTTCGGTCGAGCCAAAAACCGATCAGATCTTTTTGAACGAGTGGTAGGCGCAAGATCGTTCTCCACCTTTTGGTGCCCGATGCGTTCTCATGAAAGCCGGGCGAACGAACGCTTTTGAACCAATTTTCCGAATCGTTGAACTGCATCAATTTGTTCATCAGACGGTCGGCTTTGATCCGGGCCGTCTCATCTGAGATACCGCAAACGAGGGGCAGCAACTGCACGGGATCAGGTGTGGCGAGGCGTTGAATCATGGTAATTCGTCCTTCAGTTTTTGTTGCGATTCCAATGAAAAAGGCTGAGTTCAAATCCTGATTTGTCGCCAGTACCGGCTCAACCCAACGCATCCCTCACTGACGACCTTGCCAGTAACCCAAGCCTTGATCGGTCATGTGGGTTCTTTCCCATCCAATTCGGAATGAGCGCGCCTTGGGAGGCAAAATGCTCCACATGCACAACAGTGATCTTGGAGTCGCTGTAAGCCACATCGTTCACCCAATGCCACTGGCCCGGGCGGACGCGCTCAAAGAGTTTGAACGCCTCTCTCACATAATTTTGCTTTGTGCCCAAACCGAACATCACAACAAGCTTGGTGCTAGCGGGTAAGGACGCCAGAAATTCAGTCGCGCAGTTTTCGGCCACCGTTTGGCCAAAGTCTGTCGCCATAAATTTGTCGAGCATGCCTCCACCACTGCCTTTCCAGTCCTTCACTTTGTGATCGAACCGCTCGACGGTGCAGCGGATCAGCGATCCGAAATGGAACCTCCCGGTATCATCCGCAATAAGCCGATCCACCGTCTGCTTGAGTTCGTCATCGCTAACCTGCGGGATCAACCCCACATGGGCTAGGATTTTGCCCACATTCAATCGACTGCCCTTGTAAGCAATCTCATCGTGTGGCCTGTTCGCCAGCGCTCCCACCTGAGTCGGTCCCTTGGAGAACCCAAGCACCACAACCTCTGGTTCGACGCTGCCCCAAGACAAAGAATTGGAGGTAATCCGCCAGCCTTCTTTCTCTTCTTTAGTTAAGTCAAAACGAGTGGCACGCCTTGAGAAACACCTTTGGCACCCAACCCTTCCGTGTTTTGGCAAGCAGCTCATCTCTATCTCCTTTTAATGGGCTCAACGCCCCTCGTGGACGCCGGCTAACTCTTTACTTGTCTGTGCGCGCGTCCAACAGTGCTTCAACAACGTTGTTCAGCACATCCGGGGTTTTCAAATGCACTTTCTTGACCTTTTCCCGTGCCAGCTCCGGGAATTTAGACAGACCACTGTGTCTGGCCATCGGCTGGGAATGGCCAACGGCCGAATAGTGCTTGCGCACGACATCTTCAGACACTGGGAGTGATTCCGGTACCCACAAGAACTGACTTTTGCCGTTGTGCTCGTGCGCGAAGGCGTAGCCACCTGAAACCAGATAGCCATCGAGTTTCACATTCGGTTTGCGCTCGGCTGGATGCCTCTGGATCTCGGCATGGCTCCTAAGCACACGTCGGATCAACTCCGGAGTTACGACAGTATCATCCGGCGCTTTGGGCAGGGGCTCGTCCAGCGTTGCGTCTTCCATCTGCTCTAGCAGCAGTTCCCGGCGGGCCTGTGAGGCCAGTCGATCGAGATTTTCGAACAGCCATTTCGCATCAATACGCAGCGGCTTGCCGAGTAACTGAGCGTTTTCAGGCTTGACCCAATCGAGATCGGCTGGATCAAAGCGCTTGTTCTTAAAAAACGCTTTAAACGCCAGTCGGTCCGATTCACTTGGTAGTATTTCGTAGACCTCTGCGGTTTTTTCCAAGTGTCTGTAAGTCTGCATTCGAATATTGTCTGCCAACTCCTTTTCGCCAGCCGCAGGCGCCTTCGGTTTAAGGATGTATGGCGGCACTCGCTGAAATTCCTGATAGCGGCCTTTGTGCTTGAGCCACTGCTTGACGTCCGCGGATTTCGCTACCCCCGGCCGTTGCTGAGGTAAACAGTCATCGCCCTCGGCAAACCCCGCCAATCGGATCGTTTCCACTGCAAAGCCGCTGAGCAATGAAATTTGTTCACGAGTTAGCAGATCGTCATCGGTCTCTGGAAATTCAAGCGTCATTCGAGCCCGGTGTGCTTCTAGCAAGGTGCCGATCAACTCCATCGAATCTGTGTTAGACGGCTCAACCGCCAGATCCTGCAACTTGATACTGTAAAAGGCCTCCAGCATTTCCTGATCAGCCTTATCGTCCCCGCCCTGCACAGCGTTGAACGCGAAGTCGTGACAGCTCTCCAGCAGCATTTCGAGTTCAAACCGTGTCCTGTCGACTCCCATTCGATCCTTTGTCGAGTGATTTTCCAGATCCAGGGCTAGCTCGCTACGATCGTCGCCTAGCACGGTATTGAGCAGATCCCGAACTTCGCTGTAAATGTAGTTCTCTGCAAAGGTTTTCAGGTCATCCAGGTTGTTTGCGTTCATATCCATTACCCTATTTGTCAAAAGTGTATCCGGCCATTCCCCACACTCTTACGATAATCGACAAAATAGTTTCACGCAACTTATTCTGTGTAATTTTTTGCCGGACACACTTTATGGAACGAAGAATGTATGGAAGGGTCAGAGAGAGGCACGAGGTCAAGAAGAGGCTGACATTGGTGGAATGGCTAGGAGATGAAGCCACTCAAAAGCTCGGGAAGCGGCGTCTGAGTGCCCTAACCAAGATTTGGGCCAACGCCTCGCACCAATTGAAGCGGGGACGAATCCTCAGTCGCAAGGATGTTTTCTGCAAGTCATGATTGGTGGCACCAAGGACAACAGGTTCGGTGATTGAGATGGAAGGGGACTACTGGCCAATGCCGGTCGATGTGCCGGGATGAACCAAGAGCACCGTGTTCCGAGACATCAACAAGCATCAATGAAAACACCATCAGTGCAGCCTATTGAACATTCGCAAAATACCTCTCAACGAAAACTCGTCCCCGCTAGGCGTTTCATCCCTTGCAAGCCGTTGAGTTTAATGGACGAAGCAGTTCCCGAGCCTTAACATGAGCCTTCTTCGAATAGTCCCAGCTAAGGATAACCCATGACTTCAGTTGTCAGCCTACCCAAAACTCCCAATCAGCTACCTGGGGGGCTTTCCACCTCGGAATTATTGACCGACACTGACGCTTCTCTGGTAGCTGCTCAGGAGTGTCTCTACAGCATCACAAAACCAGCTGTGGTCGCCGGCTCGATTCATACACCATTAAATTGGTGGCTGGCAGCTCAAATAGTTTTTCCAGATGTCGAGAAGCTCCTATTTCAGACTGATGGGCATTGGTTAAGAATAACCCAAAAAGACATCCAAAAGATCCGCGACGAGGCGCCGCAGGACCAGCTGCAGATCGGTAGCAATCAGCGACCAAAACCGTCAACGAGTACGATTTCTACCCCGACATCGAGTAGAAAAAAATCACTTGATTTGGCATGGGAGACATATAAAGCGTTCGCATGGAATTTAGGGAACGCCGAGAACTTGTATCAACGCCATCTAAGACAAGCCGAATCAGAATACCCAGCAGATCCAGAGCTGATATTGAGAATTGAAAGGTATGCCAGACAGGGCAGACGAGCTGCTGAACTGGTAAATACACTAAAAAGCAAACTGGCTCGGGGTGTAGAAGCCGACGAGGTGGGAGCTTGGATAAACACCCTGTCCAAATCTGAGCCAAACCGCGTTATCACCACGCTTAGGAAAGAATTCAAAGACGAGTCTGATTTCAGTGCTAATAAAAGAGCGCTGCAGCTCATAAATAAAAAATTTAAGATTGAACTGCCCTCCACCCAGTTGAATGAAGGCCAACACCCTCAAAGTTTAAGGGAGCTTCGCCCGTCCCAAAAGTGGGAAATCTATATCGATGAAACAGGGGAGATTTTCACTGAGCAAGCCCAATCTCTAAATGAAACTAATAAAGACTTGGGACGCATAATTGCACTGGCGATGCCAATAGGCCATGGGTTGCCTAAACTTCCCAGTGGAACACATGCGACCAGCTTATCTTTACCAGACATCCAATCTCTACTGCACACAATCACAAAAAGCAATATTGGGCTGCTTGGCGCAACATTAAAGAAGGACATCAAAAGCCAAAGCTGGATTGCCGCTATCATGAAGATGGTGCGCTGGACACTACGAATGCTTCCGATTGCTGGCCCCACCCAAGTAATATTTAAGATAGAAAGACGAGAACGCTACCAAAACAGTTCAGAACTGATCGCGCTTGAAGAAACGCTCACTGATGAGCTTATACAGTTGGCTCCGGAACGCTTTAACGACCTGAAGCTATCCCTGGAATTCATGACCAAGGAAGATCCCTTTGATGGATATGTAGATGTCATCGCAAATTGTTGGGGAAGCCCTGATCGAGCAAAGAAAGACCTACTTAAACGCACTCGTTGGCTTGGCCACTGCCTGATTCAGACAGAGAGTCTAGCCGAAATTGACCGCCTTTATCAGGACGCTGGCGATAACATGGATAGCAGTGCCTGGTTCAGAATATGCGCAAGTTTGGCAAGAGAACCCGGACATTCTCTTTTCCATGACCTACTACAAAAACTTGGTCGTCGCACTCAAGGTGACGCAGCACTCTGGCGAGAGTATCTCGGCGAGGTCCGACATCGTATAGCACTAAAGAACTTCGATGCCGGCAGTCTTAATCGAGCACTTGAATGGCTTAGTTCATACCGTCCGGCAACCGAACAACTACCTGGTCTGCTGAACCTGCAACTAAGATCCGCTCAACTAGCAGCGGCCAATCATTTGGGACATTGCGACGTCAACCAAGTGGCTCAGGTCATGACCTTAGCCCATGAGCTTATGGATGAGTCCGCACCAGATGCCTGCGAAGCAGCATTAAGAATTGCAATCAGTGCGACCAACGGTTTCGACTTCACCAGTGTTTTGCCATATATCGAGTATTGGGCCTCGCAGCCAATTGCAGTCCCCGGTCGACTAAATCACGGCAAGCTGCTCTCTACTTTGGGACAGCTTTGCGCCTTTAGAGGTGAACCTGAGCAGGCCCTCCAGTACTTCGACAAGGCCCTTCAACAATTTGATCAACTCTCAGACCAAATGCAGATCTCACGAAACCGCCGGCAAACCCGCATCTACAAAACGATTGTGCTGCTTGATCTTAAAACCCCTGAGGCTCCCGAAGCTGTAAAGATGATCGCTGATGAATCGACTGAGAAAACCGGAAATTTGAGCATTCGCCGATTGGCTCGCAGCAGTGATCCACTTAGATTCGAACACTATTTGTTGTTGCGTTGGCTGACTCATCATCCCGAAGAGGTTCAACTACGGGAAGACTATCTGGAACGTATTGATGAATGGCAGTTTGGCGAAGGCCATCCGTGGATGCTGATTAATGCCTACCGGGCTTGGCTGCTAGCCGACTCTCAGCGAAGAGATGAAGCTGCCAGCTACATGCAAAAAGCTATTGATGAGTGTGAGGACGTCGAGGATTCAGCGATTCTCCACTGGATGGCACATTGCCTACATGCACTGAGTAAAAGCCTTAATCTAACGTTAGAACAACCGGAGCGAAAATGCCCAGTGGCGCCCTTCCCTATTGATGATTTAGTTAAATTGCGCGAAGCGAATAGTACGGAAGAGCGGGTGGCGGCTCTCAACAAGCTGCTTCCCTTCAACTTTCACTGATAACAATTGATTGATCCGAAATCTAAACTGTCCGTCAGCGCACGCTAGATAAGTGCCTGGGCCAGCATGAGCCGCCCCCTCGCAGGCCAGCGTGAAACTTGCTCTGAGAGGAGGCATATCGGAACTAGTTTGGACCGATACCCGGGTAGGCCTGACTCACTGAACCCACTCAAACGTGATTTTCCGTTGACAACTCGAATGTCGATAGCTAATCTCTCCCTCGCTCATAGAGCAACTTCAATCTGGAGCCGGAAATATTCTGGCTCTTCAAAAATCGATACCTAGTCTCGCTAGGCGTCGCGCAAATCAAAATTTGTGGTGCATGTTTGAACGAAATTCGGTTCGACGTGCGTTTTTTTGTTTGGATTGGAGATGCTTATGAAGCTGTCTAGCCTTAATTCCTCTATCGACTCCGCTCTTGATTCAGTCATCGAACGTGAAGGCTTCATTAAGACCTTGCCTATCGACGGCAATGTTTCTGTAGCACTCTGCCCCTCAAATCGTCAGATTTGCCTCAATACCGCAGGTCAGACCTTCCTAGGCAACCTCGATACCAAACTGATTCACCAGCTCGGAAGCAAGATCTGGCCGAACCTGGATCAAAAATCGACCGTTTCGCTTTGGGAGCAGCACATCAACTGTGGCTTAGCCCGTTTCCTTGAGCGTGCGTTGTCCCACTCAGGCACTATTCTTCGTTACTCTGAGCTCGGCAATGTACGTCGTATCTACGGTGTCACCTCCCCCCAATTCGTTGAGATGAATCAACGCGAATTCCGAGACACTCTAGTCGAGTCCTTGAGACCCCTTGGCATCGTTCCAAACGGAGAGGTTTTTAAAACACCATTTGGCGAGATCGTTGAGAAATTTGCCGTACCAATAGCTCAAGAAGGACAAGTGGGCCTGAACTGCAAGGTTGTTTACGGCTTGAATAATGGCTATAGCTCTTACCGACTCAACTGGGGACGGACGGTGCTGGTCTGCACAAATGGTCTCACATCGATCGAAAAAATCGGGCGAGATCGCTGGGTTCATACTAACCGCGTTAATATTCGCGACTTTGCTACTGGGTCAGTTGAAGCAGCTTACGGCCACCTGTCGGATGTTGAAAAACAGATCTCAGCTGCGAGCGCGAGAACCATCAACCACTCGTTGATGGATAAATTCATGACTCGCTTGGCGTTAGCAAACGCTACCAAAGAACGGGTATCCACGCGCCTGCACCACGAATTCCGTGACACGGGCGACAACGAGTGGTCGGTTAGCCAAGCTCTCACCTTTTTAGGCGAGCATGAAAAGGCAATCCCTTTCCAGGTGAGAGAAAACCTTACACGGCTCGGCTCTAAGCTGCTCGAAAAGCCGCTGGAACAAATAGTTTCAGCTCCAGCGACAGTAACTTCTGCAGGTTTCTACGACATTCTTCGGTGAGAAATTTTCATCGCCATGCAGGAGACCTCCCCTGCCTCATTGATGTTGCATGATAACAAATTCGAAAATAACGGAGTTGGTGCTGATGATCACCCTGGTTTACCGGGCACCTCGGATGATCATGAATAGATCAGACCTTTCTCTGCATCCTCGTTAGCCTCCAAAAACAGCAAGGAGAACCACACATGCCTCTACCGCTAATTCCTGTGATTTCAGCTTTAGTAGCCGGTGGTACGCTAGTTCCTCATGCTGCTGGCGGTATGATTGTAACGTCTGCATCTGGGTATGTTGCGGGCACATATCTGAGTACGGCAGCTATTGGCGGCCTGCTTACTGCTGCTTCGACAACACTTGGGGCTGGCGCCTTATACATTTCCGGCGCAGCCAGTAGCATGATCGGTACCGCGGGCATATTTGGAACACAGGTAGGCGCTTCTGGTATCACTGGCGCTCTCATGTCCGCTGGTATCATTTCCTCAACACCATTATGGGTCCCTTTTGCAACTGGTGGGGCAGCCATTGGAGGTGCAGCGGTTTTCAGCTATGGCGGCTACCGATTAATCAAACTGAAGCGGAAAATCCGTGGTGGCAAAGAGGGTCAAGAGGTTCAATTCACAGAAACTGATGCGAAAATGATCGAGAGAATAATCATCCGAATAGGCAAGAAAGATAAACCAAATGACGACGCCTAACGGCGTCGACGCAGTGGATAAAACCCGACTGCTAAGGAAACTCGGTGCAATTCAACAGCTTTTCCTCATCGTATCTGGACAACTGTAAGGTTCGAGCATGAATGGATTTGAATTTGTAAGTGAAGCTCTATCAATCAAGGGATATGAGCTAGATACCATTGTCGAGCTCAACGAAAAGTCGGAGGTCGACTGGCTCGAATTCAAAGCTGCAATTAGGCCACAAAATCCACAAGAGGCTGCTGGCACCAACGATGCGGACTACATTTTCAACCTGGTAAAAGCTCTGGTTAGCATGGCAAATGGCAGCGGAGGCCTAGTAGTGCTTGGCATTGACGATGATGGAAATGCTGTTGGCCTCGACAAAAGTGGCTTCAATGGCGACAAAGATCATTTCACTCGGCATATCTCCGACAAAGTACTTATCAAGGAGGGCTGGCGTACACAGGGCTACGGGCATTGGCACTGGAAAGACACGTCTGATCAACTATCCTTCGATCCGCAATGGGCAAAGTATCAAGGCATGGATGTTCTTGCTTTCGCGGTTCGCCCTCGTGAAGCCTTGCTCGGCCCGCTTGTTCTCACACAAACGAAAAACAAAAACGCAGAGCCGGAAGAATTTGCCTTTATCCGGGCAGGAGGCGACAGGGGGCAAGTTGTTCGATGGTCTCGCGACCAGGCAGATAGCTGGTGGACGCAACGTGATTTGACGCTCTTCAGCACGAAGTTTAAAACCTGGATCACAGAACTAAAGAAGACCGATACCGCCATTTTTCACTCCACTGTAAACGCTTACTGCCAAGAACTGGTTGGTGATACGACCGAACTTGATCACCTTTATGTACCTCTTGAAGCCGATGTTCGAATTCTCAACAAAGGCTCAGAGCGACGTAGACACCAGATCGATGACAGCTACCTTTCCTCTGAAAGTCCGGTTGGTGCATCGAACAGTTGGCGGGGTGAGTTTCAAGAAGTTATTAAAAGCGTTTACCCATCTTTTTTAACGGGTGAGCCAGGCTCGGGTAAAAGCACAAGCCTCTTGAAGTTGGCTCGCGACACCAATAGCGAAAACATCAGTAATCCGGAGACCTGGAGCTTGTACATTCCACTCTCTGGCTTCACCGCGTCTGGGTTACGGGCTCTAATCTGCCATGAGGTTGAACCTCTCAACTGGGCCGATATTATTTTGGAACTAGATTCCGGCCGGTTGACCTTGATCCTAGATGGCCTGAACGAGTGTCCATCGGTACATTATAACCAATGTGTGAGCGAGCTTAGCGATCTGTTAAAGGAACACGCCAAGTCAAAGGTTATCGTTTCCACGAGATCATCACACCTTCCTGTCTTCGCTCAGAGGGTTATTGAGTTGCGGTCTATGGGCACATCCCGGCAACAACTCCTCGTCAAGAACTATTTGGCTGACAAACCGGAATCGGTTGAAGCGTTCTGGGAAAATCTCACTCAGAAACCTACCGCAAAAATGATTGCACGAAGTCCAATCTTGCTTCGAATGGCGCTTTGGGTATGGAAAGAGACCGGTAAGCTCCCGGGCGGACTTGCTGAACTGTACAGTGACTTTTTCGATGGGTGGATCCGACGGGAAATATCGAAGGACCTATCAGCCGGAGCAACAGTCATCTGGAGAGAAGATGAAACGAGAGAAGCTCTAGCGGTGCTTGCATATTCGATGCGCTGTGATGGGATCGTTGCCTGTTCAAAAGCCGAAGCGACGCAGCGGCTAGGTATTGCGCTAGGTGAAAAGTCGAAAGCTTTCGTTGATCGAATTGCTCAGGGCTTGCTAATTGAAACAGCCCGAGACGGCATGACGATTCGCTTCAGACACGAAACGATACAAGAGTTTCTGGTAGCAGTTTTTCTGACGAGCTATCCCGAACACCGATTGATGCAGGCGGGCCATCACCTCGACAGTCGTCGTTGGTCTATGCCAATAGTGTTTGCTTTCGAGCTGTTTAAACAGCCTCCTGAACACTTCGTGCAAACAGCTTGGAAAATCGCCCCCCTCCTAGTGTGTGCAGCGATTCGTGACGAGGAAAGGTTATCGTTGCTCCCGGAGCCCCAAGGTCGGCACTTCGCTCCCCAGAACGACCTCTGGGTTAGAGGCGTTATCCGGTGCATGCGCGGAGAAAATGTGATCGAGGCTACGCGTGGTCTGGCTTATCTTGGTCGAACGCCGTCTCCTGGCCGTTACTTTCAAAAACACCCTTTGCCCGAAGAACTTACCTCGGCTCTTGAGGGAATCGCGTTCTGGTATGCGTTGAGCAGTCATGGCTTGGGACGCGCCAGAGTTGAGCGGTTGCAGCATCTCCTGATTGACCGCAGAAACTTATGGCTTGAGTTATTGCCACATGCAATCGTGGGACAACCCGATTGGATGGTGCATCTGACTGAGGCTCAGAAACTACTCGTGGGCGAGCTCAAAGACGGCAGTCATGCTGAGGCATTAGCCAACGCTTCTGTAGTTGAACTTTGCTACATGGCTCGAAATGAAATCATTACCGAAAAAGAGTTTCGAGATAACTGGAAGAGGGCACTCAATGTTGAGAATACCGAGCCATTGGAGCTAGAAATTCTGGCGCTGCTCGCCTCCAAAAAGATTCGAGTTTCCCAGCTGAACGGATTACAGCGCTCAACACTTAAGGATATCAGCCAAAACAAAAACCTATCACCCCGGATAATTCATGTCCTCGTTAAAGATAACATCGTGAAGGCAGAAGAGATCCGTACGGACCGGAAGTTTATAAAAGAGCTTGTCGACCGAGTTTCTCCAATACGAGCAAAGCAGCTTGTAAAAGACCAAGTACTGAGGCGAGACGACTTTAATGAACAACAGATAAGGGCTCTTCTTGATCGTCTAGAAACAGAAAAAGATATTGGATTCATCCTTGACGCCGGATTGGTCAAAAGCCGTCAAGACATACCAAAGGCCATTCGGGACTATGTCCACGGACATAAAAAACCGAGGGATGAAAAATCTCAAAGAGCGATTGGACCTATCGCGCGCTCAGACCAGACTGACAGCGCGTCAACTGCTGACGAACTGATATCAGACGTTTATTTATCCGAAGAGCAGAGACAGCTCAAGATGCTTGAGCGTGATACTCACGATCCCAAGAACTTCGAGCCTGGAAGTGGGTTCCAGCGTGTGCTTGCTGACAATGTGGCTGCGAGCAAGGATTGGCCGATACCTGAGCGAGAAAGGCTTATAGATCTGGCGGAAGCGTTTTTTAGCGAACATGCGAGCAAAAAACGGCAAAAGGAATATCGGAATCTGATTCGTTCTGCCAGAGACGCCGTTGAGAATGACCGTTCAAAACAAACTGTGATTTAGGCACGAATTGAGGCCGGGCCTTTCGCATAGTAGTGATCTGTAACTTGCGTTATGCGATTTTCAACCAGCTCATGTGCATCAGCTAGGTCATAGTCATAGATGTGTGCGGATGCGATATAGCCTTTCATGGTGCCCAATTCGCACCCACTTCGTCGCGCTAAATCTTCGTGTAACTGGGCAAGCGCGAGTAGATTGGCGTATTGTCGCCCAAAAACATTCTGGCTGCGGAAAAAGAACTGTAAATGGATCTGGCCATTGCGAATTTTCGCATCCAGAACGCTTAGGCAAGGCAGGTTAGGGGTGTCCAATCCTGGCGTTAACAAGGAAATGGCCGCCGACTTGGTTTCTGGCTTTTCCCGGAGTCGCCGTAGCATCCACTCGAACTGATCGACACCATTCATATCGTAGATCAGCTGCCCGTATGTGAACGGTCGATCTTCCATGACGACGCCTTTGGAGAACTTCTTAAGCATCTTCGCTATGACCCTCTGATCACCTGCCCGATTAATAAAGCTGTCCTCAGAGGATGGATGCGCGATTTGGACCGACAGTCCCAGCAACTCGCGAATGGCCACATCTTCATCTTTTTGCTTACAGCCGTGCCGGAGTACTACCTGAACGCATTTCTGCCAACATTCCCCTAGTGTGTAGGCGGTTACTGTGGCCATCAAAAAACTCCCAAAGCAAAAAACCGGTCTCGGACTACTCGAACAGCTCTTGAGGATCACTTAAAAACTCAAAGTAGCTCTTCCCATCGACACGCTCCGCGAAGCTGTCATGCTCTATATCACGCAGTTTTCTTCTTTCTCCATTTAACGTCTTGGCCCAGATACCAACGTCTTCCGTAACCTCTCCAACTACGGTGAGCGTAGTATCACTGCTGTCTGCAATGGCATGCAAAGCAGGTAGATGTTTCTCTGGAACGCAATACAAGAACTGCCAGTCCCCCCCTGCCATTGATAACTGAAGCGGCGTAAGCGATAACGAACTCGCAAGCTCTTTTAGGCCTGGGTGGATAGGTATCTGTGCTTCGTGCAGCTCAACGCCAAGGTCTTGATTTGTCAGCATATTACGGCAAGCAGCCGGTAAGCCGTCACTAATATCAGTGCAGGCATGAGCTACACGCGCCTCACTCATTGCTAAGCCCAGTCGAAACGGCGGGCGCTGGCATATCAGTGCTTCATTGACAATTTTTTGTATTGGTCCCGACACCCGATGCCCCCGTTTATGAACCACAGAACCAAGCAACATAGAGCCAAGGACCCCCGAGACAACCAGTTTGTCGCCTACGCGGGGTGTGTTCCGGTACAAGAGATTAGCCACAGGGGCTCTGCCGAGAGCAGTTACTACCAAGGATAGCGACTCCGCCTTTTTTGTATCACCACCAGTGAGGGTTACCTCATAATCTGAGCATGCCTGCTTGATCCCATCCATTATCTCATCGACCAAGCTTACGGTTGTCTTACCTGGCAAGAGTAATGCCACAGATACGGCGAACGGAACACCTCCTGTTGCGAGAATGTCACTAACCGCATGAGAAATCGCAAAATCACCAATGCATTCGCCACCAGCGAGCCCCAGGTTATACGCTCTACTGACTCCTGATCTGTCGGTGTTAACTAGCAGTGTATCGTCCGCACTGAGCGGATTTTCGAGCACCCCAGCATCGTGTCCCAGGCCACCAATCAAAGCCTGCGTAGTTGCCGAGTTTTTTTGTAGCCGATCAATGATCCGCGCTTTTATGAATCGCTCGCCCACATCCGTTAAAGTTCTGCCGTCACCTTGCTGTTCATAAATAGTCATAGAAATAGATACCCGATTTTAAGGTTTTGCTACCGGTTTTACGGAGGTTTCGGATCGAGCTACAGCTCTCAATTCTGAGCAACGGCTCTGCGGAACATATTGGCCTTGCGGGCGAATGCAGTGTCAACTCAACACTGACCGAATCTTAGGCACTCACCAAGCTGTCTTCAGATATTCCCGTCAAGATCAGACCCAAATGTAATGGATTTCCGCCACCATAATATGGATTGGGCGGCCGGCCACTCTCTACCCACTGGTGGTGAGTTTGACATTCAAAGCTGCTGAGACGCCGCTCCCATTCATCACGCTCGGAGCGTTCGATCAGATATTTATGATATTCGAACAACAATCGGCGAATCAGAAAAGCGGTAAGGTAAACCAGCTGACCCTGGCTATTCCAGACATGGAAAAAGATATCCCATTTCTCTGAACTCTCACTCAATGCTTCCATTGATGCTAGAAACTCGCGGATATCCGTGAACCCCAAAACGGTTTGAATATAGTAAATTGCCCCTTCCCAATAAGCGCCGAGCTCGAATGTATCCCTCGTCTCAATGGGGTACTGGGGCAATGGACAGCGATGATCGGCATTTTGCCATCCCGAGATAAGTCTCTTATAAGCCTCATGCCAGTCATCACCAGGCTTGAGATGGGGAGGCCGAGTGTAATGAAACCACTTATCGCGAAACCGCCACATGTTGAATAATGGTGGCCCCTTTACCCAGATATCGGGTGTGGTGGTCGCCAGCCGATCACGGTGTGCAGTCTGATACTCAGCCGCCATAATCGGCAGATGGCCCTGCTCTGCCACCCCTAGCAAATAGGTAAACCAGCCAGCGTATTCGAAGTTCATGCGTTGAGTCTTCGCCATCAGGCGGGGAAACCGGATTTTGATTTTTTCAGCAAGAGCTCTGGACGTATCCGACTTCGCATCCTTCCAACCAAAATATTCGTTACCAACATCGCCGGACGAATGATAGGCAGACTCGACACCTGCTTCAGAAATTGCCGCCCAGTCACTACCATCCCATTGAATATGATCAAAAGGCACCAGGCTAAAACGCCAGGAACTGCCCGATGGTGCCATAAGACAATGGACAGCGAGATCCTGATAGCCTTGTTTGTGAAGTTCATGTACGGCAGCCAACAATCTCACGCATCGCCGGATCAAGGTATCTTCGATCATATGACTAATCCTCACGATCGTGTAGTGGGAATCTTCGACATTAGCAAAGGCTGGTATACTTTCTGCCCGACGAACACTGCGTCAGTCACAATAAAGGCGGCGCAGGATAAATGTCCGATCACGAATACCTAACTTCACACACCAGGGCATCTGAGGTCCAAGATCGGTGGCAGTAGCTCGTAGATCGCCATCAGATTCACTCACCAGACTCGCCCTTACTCTACTGGCCGAGTTGAGTTTCCGAAAACCTGAAAGAACAAACCTGACGGATTTGATTCCGCCCGAGAAAATATACCAAATCTGAGGAAAAAGGATGCCGATCACCCCCCTGCACTTCGGCGTGCTCGCCCCGGTTAACCACTTCTTTCCCGGTATAGTCAGCCTAATTTCGTTTGGCTTGGTTAATGCCTGGATCGACGCATCGTACATTGAGGCGGCGCTGACCGGGCAACCCTTTCCACCTCATGACGGCGTGCATAGTTTTGTCGGCGTATTGATTGTCGGGACGCTGGTCGCCATGCCGGGTGTTCGGGCAGCCAAGTGGGTATTTGGTGCGTACTTCGCCGCTCTCACCCACTTATTACTAGATGGGCTGGTGCATCCAGAGATGCAGCCATTTGGTTGGATCGAAGGAAATCCTTTATACATTAACTGGATGCAGCCCCTGTCGCTAGTGCTGCTCCCCTTTATGATCTGGTTTATCTTTCAGTTTGTTCGGACCACAACTGGCTGGCTACGAGCCAGGTGGGAGTCATTTCGCTCTTCTGAGACTTAAAATTCCGGACATCGGTGCGGGGCAGCTCTGGGACAAATTGGAGGATTTGGACCACACTTAAAGCAAAAGGCTAGGAAGCTCGACACAGTTGGTTTCTATCGCTGATAAACAACGCAACTGGAGTGCCCAATGCCACAAAGCCGCCTCTCCAATCTCAGCAAAGACCTCACAAAAGCGAGACAGCGTGCGCTTCTAATAGAAGTTCTCAGTAGTGACCTGGACTCATGGGCGGGCGAAAGCTCGGATCCTTTCAGAACGGTTTGCAATGCTAGCGCTGCGATTTTTGATAACGAAATTCAGCAAGGGAAAACCAACGTCGTAGTAGTGGGTGACGATGAAAACCAGAACCCGACTTCCCTCTTCGGCGTTTTACTGGCTAGCCTTGAGAATGAAATTGGAGACCTTCAAAAACGTGAAGTACTGAGCAAACTAGCTGGCTTGGGCCTCAGCCAGGCACTGGGCGGGGGACTCGGAGATGTTGTCAGCGAAAGCTTGGGCGTGGGCACTGATAGGATAATGGATTATTTTGCCGAGTGGATGGGTGACGCCTCTGATTATCTGGCTTCCACCGCAGAAACGTTCACAGAAGTCTCGGCAGACCAAACTGGAGATTTACTGGGCTCCATCGGTGAAACGGGGACGACGGCCATAGCAGGACAATTTTCATCCAACGACAAACTATACCTTTCCCGTGCTGCCCGCAAACGCCTCAAAGAACTGGCGCCTCGATTGAAAGAGCAATCTACCAGCCATCAGATACTACAACTAGCGCTAGGGATGCTAGTGGCGACGGCTCAGGATAGCCACAAGGTTCTTGTGATAAGAGATCCGTTACGCCTAGACGAGCCCTCCCTAGCGCTTCTTGCCATGCTGGTTTCGCTGGAAAAAGACCTGCGGCAGATTGAGCATGTTGAAGATCTAAAACAGACCAGCGCAAAAACCACCGGCATCAGCGTAGTGCTCACCTCCACAGGCGTTCAGCCTAGTGAAAAGGTTGAGCAAGAGGGCATAGCGAAAAAGCAGCAAGCCATCTCACGCCTGCGCATGATGGCCTCCCGCTACAGCCTACTGGAACGCCTTGATTCCGATATTCCAGTACCGGCAGTACGCGCCAACACCTTCGTGGGCCGGGAAGAAGAGCTGAGAAGCCTGATGCATGAATGGAACTCTCTCTGCGACCGGACATGTGAACCTCTTGTAAAACAGAAATGGTATCTGATCAAAGGCGAGCCGGGGACCGGCAAGACCGCGCTTGCAAACCGGTTTATCCAACAGATCCGTTCCGATACCACTAACTCGGCACGGTTGGCTATTCCCACCCTAAGAATGCTTAACCAGACGGGCCACGGCGCACAGGCTACAGGCCTCGCCTCACTGAAAAATTCGGTGGTGGAAGAGCTCCGCAGACTCTCCCTGCTTTATAAGGAAAACATCGGTTGGGGCTCTAGGCTGCGACAGAGCGTGGCAGAAAAAAGCAGCGCGGCAGCGGACGATTTCCAGTGGAAATGGTTTTTGCAACTTCGAAAATTGACCAGCCGAAAGGCGGCCGATGCTGCTAGTGTCCCTTAACAGAAGTCCGTTTGTTTATTGAGTTTGTCTGATAATCTGGCGATTGACTCAATAATCTGATCGGCAGATTTATGCCACTCAAAGGGTTTCGGATCGTCATTGTAAATCTTCA
>Ga0307934_1000849_pt1 | contig 20991 bp, 18 predicted proteins | sample OrgLakmetageno90_FD_201838 | JGI IMG/M metagenome (GOLD analysis project Ga0307934, IMG submission 201838) | Saline water microbial communities from Organic Lake, Antarctica - #90 | ecosystem: Environmental > Aquatic > Non-marine Saline and Alkaline > Saline | place: Antarctica: Organic Lake... | reverse complement strand
TCATTAAACTAAGTATCACAATAGTCAAAACCTTTACAACATTCACGATTTTTTACTATAGGCTCTCGTTTTCGCCTAAAGTTCCAACTGGCATCGCTTTTTCTAATTCGAGCTCGAGTTCCAATTCAAGCTCATCCTGTTAATGGGGACTTCGATTACCTTAGCCCTCGCTTTTTCAAGTTCGAGTTCCAATTCGAGTTCGAGTTCATCCTGTTAATAGGTACTTCGATTGCCTCAGCCCTCGCTTTTTCAAATTCGAGTTCCAATTCGAGTTCGAGTTCATCCTGTTAATAGGTACTTCGATTGCCTCAGCCCTCGCTTTTTCAAATTCAAGTTCCAATTCGAGTTCGAGTTCATCTTGTTAATAGGTACTTCGATTGCCACAGCCCTCGCTTTTTCAAGTTCAAGTTCCAATTCAAGTTCAACTTCTACCCTACTCGATCTCCATTCTTAGCACTTGCATCAGGATGTAGAAGAATGACATCTTTGTCCTCTCCTACTATTCCTAACACCAAGCAATCGCTCATAAAGTTGGCGATTTGTTTTTTAGGAAAGTTTACTACTGCGACGACTTGTTTTCCTACAAGTTCTTTTTTAGTGTAGCGCTTGGTTATTTGTGCGCTCGTTCTCTTAATTCCTAAAGGGCCAAAATCAATTTGTAATTGGTAAGATGGGTTTCTAGCTTCTGGGAAATTACCTACAGTTATTACCGTACCTACTCGCATATCTATTTTATCAAAGTCGTTCCAAGAAAGATCCATTATTTCATCTGGAGTTTTTGAATCATTACAGGAGAGATGTATTGATCTGCACCATATGCGTTTACTAACAATCCTTTTTCTCCTGTTTTACATTCTAAAACATATAGAATAGAATTATCTCCAGCACTGCTCATACCCTCAAATCGGTAGAACTGTACTACCTCAATTTCTCCAGCTTTCCATTGCTTTTTCAAATCTTTAGAATGCACTCCATCTTCTACTAGATCAAAGTTGGTATTATAACCCTTACTTTGTAAATCTTCTATTGCTGTTGAAAGCGTATCGTATCCTTTTTTCATGATGTTTTATTTTAAAGCTAAGAAACTATTTTCAATTCTAGTAAGGTTTAAAAAAACATTAGGAAATTGTAGTAGTTGGTGAGAATGCTCTTTCTTTTTAGTTAAAAAAGAAGTTGATGATGATCTCGCTTTCGCGAAAGCGTAACAAAACACCTACTTTTGCTACTTATAAAGAAAACATTATGTCTTTAACTCCTTCTACCATGCTACCGCTAGGAACAAAAGCCCCAGATTTCACTTTATTAGATACCGTAAGTAGTACTCTGAAGAATCTGAATGAATTGAAAGGTTCTAAAGGAACTGTGGTCATGTTTATATGCAATCACTGTCCGTTTGTACTTCATGTAAACGAGGAATTGGTGCGCGTAGCTAATGATTACCGTGTTACTGGCTTCCATTTTATCGCTATTTCCAGTAATGATGCCGTAAATTATCCACAAGATGGGCCCGAATTGATGAGACAAAATGCTGATGATCATGACTATCCTTTTCCTTATTTATACGATGCAACTCAAGAAGTAGCTAAAGCCTATGACGCTGCCTGCACACCAGATCTTTATTTATTTGACGTTGGTTTAAAGTTGGTTTATCGAGGACAACTCGATGATTCTAGACCTGGTAACGGAATACCCCTTACGGGAAGATCATTGCGAGAGGCTATAGATGCCCTTTTAGGCAACAAACAGGTTCCAGCACCGCAAAAGCCAAGTATGGGTTGTAATATCAAGTGGAAATAATTGACCGGTTATCTGCCCGATATTTAGAGGGATAAGCAGTAATTTAGCAACTTATAAAAATTACCGTATATGTTTTCACTTAAAGTGATTTGGAATCCCTTAGAAGGGATTGATTTAGGCTCTTTCACCTTACATTTCTATAGCCTTTCGTACGTTATTGCTTTTGTCATAGGATGGTACATTATAAAACCTATCTTTAAGAGAGATGGTGTCAGTATGGAAAAACTGGATCCGCTATTCATGTATACGGTGATAGGTCTTTTAATAGGAGCGAGATTAGGACATTACTTGTTTTATGAACCATCTACCTTTTTTTCAAATCCATTGCGAGTTTTTCTTCCTTTTAAAACAGACCCATTTGAATGGACCGGTTTTGCTGGTATGGCCAGCCATGGTGCTGCCATAGGGGTAATCGTTGCCATGTTTTTTTACAGCCGCAAACACTTAAAAAAGAACATACTCTGGATATTAGACCGTATTGTTATACCCAGTGCTATAGGTGGGACTTTTGTGCGATTGGGTAATTTAGTGAACAGTGAAATCAACGGTAAACCTAGTGGTGACTTTTTTGCTGGATTTAAATTTGTACGTGATCTAAGCGATGATAGTGTTAGAACTGCATTGCAACAAACAGGTATTACAGACCCAGACAAAGCTATTAATGCATTAGTGAACGATCCTCAATATGCCGAATTGCTTGCAAGTATTCCCTATAAACATCCTGCACAACTATATGAAGCCATTTGTTATATAGGCGTTTTTATTATTCTGTATTTTGTTTATTGGAAAACAGATAAGCGCCATAAACCAGGTTACCTAGTAGGACTATTTTTTGTGCTTCTTTTTACGGTAAGACTATTGATCGAGAATATCAAAGAAGCTCAAACAGCAACTGATGGTTTTGAATTTATAGGTATTCACTTTAACACGGGACAACTATTAAGTGTTCCATTTATTCTATTAGGATTGTTCTTGATGTTTCGTCCCGATGGAATGTTTGAAAAGAAGACACATGCGTAAGTTGTTGTTAAGTTCGATAGCACTAACCTGCTTGTTATCCAGTTGTAAACCTGATCAAGAGGCAGAAATGCGTTCTAAAGATTGGAGTTTTAAAAATGAAGCTACTGCCTATTTAATCAGTAAGAGAAAGGATACGTTAAAACAACTACACATTGAAGTTGCTGATACAGACTATAGCATACAACTGGGCATGATGTATCGAGACGCGCTTACTGAAGGTCAAGGAATGCTTTTTATATTTGAAGAAGACACCCCTAAATTCTTTTATATGAAAAATACAGAGGTGCCTCTAGACATTATCTATATCAACGCAAACAAGCGTGTGGACAGCTATTCCCTTAATGCGCAGCCCAAGGATGAAACCTTACTTAAAAGCAAAGGCGCAGCTCAATATGTACTAGAAGTAAATGCTGGGATGGTGGAGAAATGGGGGCTTCAAGAAGGTGATCTAGTAGACTGGAAAGTTTTAGAAAAATAAACCTGATACTGGTTTGGACTTACTTCACCTCGCTTTTATCACATACCATAGGATACCATAAAAAATGCCTCTCTTATCGAGAGGCATTTTTGATGATATTGATATTTTATTAAACTATCTAATAATTGATATAAACCCATTTAGCAACATCTGCTGTGTCTGGATCATTGAACTTGATCACATAAAAGTAAGTTCCCGTAGGTAATAAGCCATCTCCAGAATTAAGACCTGAATTAGGAATACCAGCAAACTCTACATAGTTACTTGCCCGAGTTTCATAAACCACAGAACCTAATCTATTAAAAACCTTCAATTCAAAGTTGGCAAATTGATCAATTCCAGGAATGGAGAATGTATCGTTGATACCGTCATTATTAGGAGAAAACCCTTCTGGCACTATTACCTCGCAACTTTCTACTACAAGATTAAAAGTTCCCGTATCATAACAATCTGCATCTTGAATATTTGAAACTCGCACATAAATTGTTTCCCCCATAGATTCAAAAGCTTCTGGAGTTGTTATGGCGTTTGTGTTAGCATCTGCATCTGTTTGATTGAGGAAATAGCTTACCGTAAATTCTGTCGGATCTTGTGACCCTAATATGGCTGCATCTTGAGCTGTTAGATCAAAAATTTCTCTTCCATCAATATTAGTAGGATCATCACAAGCTTGTAAGTCTGGGACAGTGTTGTATTGTGACGTAGAATAAAATACATTTAATTCTACTACAACAAAACAACCTGATGCTACTTCTTCTACTCTTACAAACACCGTCTCGTCTGCATTCACATCATAAGCTTCAGGAATAAGGACAGGGTTCAATGCAGCGTCTGCATCTGCGGCAGAGTTAAAAGTTGTTAAGGTGTACAACGCAGGATCTAATCCATTGAGAATTTGCGCATCTCTTACAGTTAAATCAACACTTACAGCACCACTAGCTTGGCATACAATGATATCATTAGGCAATGCATTAGTAATTTCTGGCGCTACATCGATACATACTGTTTCTACATAAGTACAACCAAAATTATCAGTGAAACTGAAGTTATAACAGTTCTGACCAGCAATAGTAGGAGTCACCGTGATTACATTTCCATTGGTTGCAGTAATATCTCCATTTGCTTCCCATTCTTCTGTTACTTCACCTGGCTCATAACTTCCTGCGGTAGGAATTATAGCAGGATTAAAGTTGATTCCCCATTCAAAAATATAACCGTTGTCAATATTGAGGTTATCAATAATATCTAAACACCAAAGTCCATTTAGAGAAGTTCCTATAAAATTAGCAAATGGATCTTCTGGCAAGTAATCTCCAGCGGGCATAGGTGTTCCAAAAGCTACAGCTGCTGTACTACCATCAAGAGTTGCTGTAGCAGCTCCTCCCTCTGTAAAATTGTATAAAAATCCCACACCTGGGGTGTTCGAACCGTCATCAAGAGCTTGTCCTAAAAATCTTCCTCCACCAGAGTTAGGATAATTTAAGAAATTAACTTGTGTTCCATCTGGAGCGGTCAGTGTAATATCAAGGTCACCCATATAAGAATGTTCCATGTTTATAAATACGCTGACTAAGTCTGAAGCGTTCTGAAAAGTAGTCCCTACATTAAAACCAGATACGTCGATACAGGTTTGATAAGCCACACCACTTCCATCTGGAAGGAAGGTCTGCCCTGTTATAGGTGGAGCTACGTCTGCAAAGAACTCTGTTGTTTCTACCACTCCTGTAATGTCTGTTGATTCTCCAAAACAAATGGAAGTAGCAGCCGCTTGAGTTCCTGTAAAATCAGGAGTCGTAGAGACTTGTATCAATACATCACTTGATTCTCCTATAGATCTATCTCTACAGCCTGTAGGATCTGTAGCCACATAATCAACTCTATAAATACCAGGGCCTGCAAAAGTTTCTGAGGCAGTGTTCCCGGGAACTCGTGTTCCATCAGAAAGAACAAATTCATAAGTGGCACCAGTGCTATCATTACTAAAATTGGCACTACCTGTAAAGTTCACTGTTTCTCCTTGACAAATTCTAATAACATTATCAACATCTGGAGCAGGCACAGAGACTACTGTAGAGGTAATAGTCTGACAATTATCGATACATACCAGAGTCGCTTCCCATCCAGAACTAACGTTAGTAGAGTCTGATCTAAACCTAAAAGTTAAACACCCTGTGGTGTTTGCTGCGCTTGCCAAAATGATTCCAGGGGAGTTTGTTCCTAAAAAAACTCCAATTAATGGTGCTGTGGTATCATCACCATCGTAAACGAATAATATATCTCCAGAAGCCAATGCAAAGGAATTAAACGTAACCTGCATGTCATCTGTAGTAAATGGTGAACAAAAGGTGATAACAGTGTCTTCACTATTGGTGTAATCACCTGTAAGACCTCCAGAATCTGTAAAACTACCACTACAAGTAGTGAAGTTACCATCTGACATGGCAAATTCTTGGGCCGTAACTACCACTGTAAAGAAGAGTATACTTATACAGCTAAGGATAAAATTTTTCATAAGAAACTTGTTTGCTTTTTTGGATATCGTTTGAACTACTTGCAAAATAATCAAATTCATTAACTCCTTATTAAGTTTTCATACTTTCTATGAACCGATTGTTTAACAAATAGCTTTTTTTAGTTAAACTGCATGCTTTATTCGTTTTATGGCATAAAAAAACCGCTTGACATGTCAAGCGGTTTTTATAATTAGTATGGAAATAAAGCGATTAAGCTTCCTTTTCTTCTTTAAGCTCTTTAGGAGTTAATGTTTGTTTTGATTTATTCATCGTATCATACATTACTGGAGTTGCAATAAATACAGAAGAATAAGTACCTACAACGACACCTATAATCAATGCCAGCATAAATCCTTTTATGGATTCTCCACCGAATAAGAAGATCGCAAGAAGTACAATTAAAGTAGTCAAAGAAGTGTTCAATGTACGAGAAATAGTACTGCTTATTGCTCCATTAACGGTTCTTGGGAAATCCCAGTTGGTACGCTCATTTATGAATTCACGAATTCTATCAAACACTACCACCGTATCGTTCAATGAATAACCAATAACTGTTAATATAGCAGCAATAAATGCTTGATCTATCTCCATGTTAAATGGTAAGAACTTATATAATAAGGAGAAGGCTCCCAGCACGATAATGACGTCATGGAAAACAGCAGCTACCGCTCCTAAGGAGAATTGCCACTTACGGAATCGAATTAAAATATAAAGGAACACCACTATCAATGATCCTAAGATGGCATAAAGAGACCCTGTAAGAATGTCGTCTGCAATGGTAGCTCCTACTTGGAAAGAAGATCTTAAACCGTATTGTTTATTTTCATCACTTACATCTGCAAACTGAACTTGCGTCATGTCTGCTGGTAAATAAGGCTTCAATACTTGATATAATTTATCTTCAATCTCCTGACTTACTTCACTATCATCTCTATCAATACCGTATTTAGTACTGATTTTTAATTGATTATCTGATCCATAAGTTTTTGCTTCTGCACTACCGAAGATATCGTCAGCACTTAATTGCTTGGTGATCTTCGTGGCACTCACATCTTGGGCAAAACCTACAATAACCGTACGACCACCTGTAAAATCAATACCTAGATTCAACCTGTTTATAGCTAGTGAAGCTAAACTTCCTGAAATCAAAACAGCAGAAAGGATGTAAGCCATTTTTCTCTTCTTCAAGAAATCAATATTTACATTTCTAAACCATTTCTTAGTAATTGCAGTTGAAAAACCTATCATTTTACCATTGCTCACATACCCATCTACAAATAATCTAGTAATAAAAATGGCTGTAAATAATGACGTAAGAATACCTATCATTAAGGTAGTGGCAAAACCTTGAATAGGTCCTGTTCCAAAAATATAAAGAATAACAGCTGTTAGGAATGTAGTCACGTTTGCATCAAGAATAGAGCTCAGTGCATTATTGAATCCATCTCTGATACTGTCTGCTTGTGATTTACCTTTTGCCAGCTCTTCTCGTATCCTTTCAAAAATAAGAACGTTAGCATCTACCGAAATACCAATAGTTAATACGATACCTGCAATACCAGGTAAGGTAAGAACTGCTTTTAAGGATGCCAATGCACCAAATATGAATAAAAGGTTTACAAGAAGTGCAATATCTGCATAAACTCCAGCACGACCGTAATAGAAAATCATCCAGACCAATACTAAAAGAAGTGCAATAGCAAAGGACCACAAACCACTGTCAATAGCTTCTTGACCTAATGATGGTCCGATCACGTCACTCTGAATAATCTCTGCTTTAGCAGGTAATTTACCAGCTCTAAGAACTGTAGCAAGATCCTTTGCTTCGTCAATGGAGAAGTTTCCAGAAATCTGTGTTTGCCCACCAGAAATTGGTCCGTTAGTAACTGAAGGTGCACTGTAAACAGTATTATCAAGAACTACAGATACTTGAGATTGATTCTGATATGCTTCAGCAGTCATATCTTCCCAAATTTTAGCTCCTTCACCGTTCATAGACATACTCACTACAGGAAGTCCAGAGTTACCATATTGCTGGCTTGCATCAGTAATTACTCCTCCAGAAAGCGGTGCCTCATTTTGAGCATTTCCTTTTAGCGCATAAAGCTCTATAACATCATATCCTAATGTCTGATCAAGAACTGGCAAGCTCCACGCAAATTTTACATTGCGTTGCTCGCTGGTTAATTTACCTCTAGTTTGAGGATCGTTTAGGTAGGAGTCTATTAAGTCTTTATCACTTTCTTTAAAAGTCATCAAACCGGCGATACTTTGAACAGGTTGAACTCTACCAAAAATAGGGTTGCTATCAAAGTTTGCAGTTTCAGTAACATCTCCAGACGCATCAGTAACATCATCTTGGTTTAATAAATCTCCCAGACCAGCTTCTGTAGAATCCTTTGCTACTTCGGTTTGCACAACATCATCATCAGATACTACTTCTTCTATAGCAGCTTCATTCTCAGCAACTAATTTTGTTGCCCAGTACGTATTTGCAGCGGTGAGGTAAGAAGCAATGTCTTGAGACTTGAATACATGCCAAAATTCTAATTGTGCCGCTTTAGTAAGAATGTCCTTAATACGCTTTACATCTGTTTCTCCTGGTAATTCAATAAGAATACGACCTGACTGACCTAATTGTTGTAGGTTAGGCTGTGTTGTACCAAATTTATCAATACGCTTTCTCAATACATCAAAAGCACTAGTCATGTAATCTTTAAGCTCTTCTCTTAAGATAGGCTCCACTTGATCATTTGCCATGTCAAACTCAATACGACGAGTTTGCATTTCTTGATTGGCAAAAATATCTGGAGAAGCCAGTTGTGCTCCTTCGACTTTATTAAATTCTTCAATAAAATAATTGAAATAGTCATCCTGACCATCTTTCATTCTTTCGTCAGCTGCATCTAAAGCGCTATTAAAAGCTGGATCTGTAGAGTCGTCTGCCATTCCCGTTAATAGGTCACGTACAGAAACTTGAAGAATTACGTTGATACCACCTTTAAGGTCAAGACCTTTTTTAAGTTCCTGACTTTTAGCATCAGAATAGTTGGTAAAACCGCCCCATACTTCTTTAGATGCTATAGAATCTAAGTATTGTTTTTCAGCAGCGCTCCTTAATGAAGCTGCATTTTCTGCATCTTCACTTACCACCGAACTTGCATAAGTGTCTGCATCACCCTCTACTTTATTAGTGATGAAGGTGTAAGTAAGCTGGTAAATACTAGCTATTGCAAAAATGACCGCGAAAAAACGGATCAGTCCTTTATTTTGCATGATTTTGTTGTTTTTAAGTTAAAAATTAAAAGTCGGCAAATATGAGATTTACCTTTTATATGGACAATCCATTTGTCCATAAATAATTAAAATAGATGTATTATTATAACACCATGTAAGACGTTAACGTTGAGGTGAATACCTGTAAATATTGATAAAAAACTGGCAACACCAGAGTTAAGAGAGTGGTCCAGCGCGGACTTCAGGTATTTTAAAAGAAGAATTATTAAAAGTAAGCAGCACTTGTTCACTTACTTTTTGTGCCACAGTTACTAGGTGGTTATGACGGCAAGTTGAAATCGCTTGTAATGTATAAAAATGTACTTGTGAGCCTCGATTGTAATCTTGCTTGAGTTCAAAGTATGATTTTCCATCAGGATGCATTCCAGAAACCAGGTCATCACTAATTTCATAGATGTCAATTTGATAATCTAATAAGATATTCTCTAAAGGAGTATCGCCACTATTCTCTTTAAGACGTAAGGATGTTGTAAAATCATTTGTATTGCTTAAGGTAAACAAATGATCGGTAACATTTTGTAAAGCAAGGTCGCTGTAATAAGTTACTTTTAAGGAGCCCGGCACAGCTTCTGTAATAACCACATTTTCTGCACCTATACCTAACAGCTGGGTTTTAATGGAAGCGACTGCTTTCTCCAACTGTACAGCGTTATTTGTATGTGAAAAAGTAACTGCAATTTCTTGATTAGGCAGGTCATTACTTTGCTGTTTTACAACAAAATAAGAAGCTATGGCGATTAAAGCGCCTATGTACCATTTAAATTTCACTCGCCAAATATAAAGAATTAACCCAGCATATCCTTAAGAGCTTTTAATTAAAAAAGAAAGAAGTTTTCATAGGTTTATTTCACTTCAAATGAATCTGTTGTGATGAGCCATTTGTAGGTATTCTGCTTTCGCGAAAGCGGAATAAAGAAGACACCTCAACATTCTTTATAAATCTAGAGAAAAACAAGACATAAAAAAACCGTCAGGATCAAGTCGTGACGGTTTTTAGTATGTATGATTGGGGTTCTAAATCAACGCATTGGTTGCTTTTACTGCTTCAGCACTGTCTTGCATAGCAGCTTTTTCTGCATCTGTTAAATTGATTTCAACGATTTTTTCAATACCGTTTCTACCTAAAACAACTGGCACACCTATACAAAGGTCAAAAAGACCGTACTCACCATCTAGTAATACACTACATGGGAAAATCTTTTTCTGATCACAAGCAATTGCGTGCACTATTGAAGAAACAGCAGCTCCAGGAGCATACCAGGCGCTAGTACCTAACAATCCTGTAAGCGTTGCTCCACCTACTTTAGTATCTTGAAGTACTTGATCTAATCGTTCCTCAGATAAAAATTCACTTGCTGGAACTGAGTTGCGAGTCGCAAGTCGAGTTAAAGGGACCATTCCTTTATCAGAGTGACCACCTATTACCATTCCATCTACGTCAGAAATAGGTGCTTCAAGTGCTTCAGCTAGACGGTATTTAAAACGAGCACTATCTAAGGCTCCACCCATACCGATAATACGATTCTTAGCAAGACCGGTTACCTTATGTGTTAGATAAGTCATCGTATCCATTGGGTTAGAAACCACAATGAGAATTACGTTAGGAGAATGCTCCACTAGACTAGTAGATACAGATTTTACAATACCTGCATTGATACCTATCAATTCTTCACGAGTCATACCTGGTTTACGAGGAATTCCTGATGTGATCACAGCGATATCGCTACCAGCAGTTTTTGAGTAATCATTTGTTGCTCCAGTAATTTTAGTGTCAAAGCCGTTTAATGATGCGGTTTGCATCAAGTCCATCGCTTTACCCTCGGCAAAACCTTCTTTGATATCAACTAATACTACTTCACTTGCAAAATTTTTGATTGCAATATACTCTGCACAACTAGCGCCTACTGCGCCTGCTCCTACTACGGTAACTTTCATGTTATTAAGATTTTATTTTTAGTATGGTTTAAAGCCCTAGAGGCTAAAGCAAAAATAAACAAAACGTCCATAATTTAAGGTATAGTAACCTTAAAACTATGGACGTTGAGACCTTAAAGCTGATAAAATAAGTTTTCTGCCATTAAATTCTAAAAAATATAGAGGCACTTGCAGTATCATATTCCCCAAAGGTATAATCTGCATTGATGTTGAAGGCTCCCAAAGTAAGTTTTGCTCCTATGGTTCCCAGCACACCACTTACATCTGTTTGTAGAGATAACGGATCTTCAACAGTAGAGGCGATAGGAAATATGACTGTATTGGATCTAAACGTGTAAGTCCCTTTTAAATCTGTTGTAGAATTTCCTACGACATAATTTAAACCCCCATAAAAGTTGATCACTTTAAAATTAGTGCTTGCAATTGCCGCTACATTAAACACATTTGTTTTAGTTTCTATCAATTGATCTCTTCCTTCTACTACAGCGCCATCCTCAAAGTCATAACTAGCATCAAGTCTGGTAAAAGCCCCTAAAACCGAAACGGAAACAGGCAAGTTATTTGTACCGTCTTCCTCCTCAAAAAGTTTGGTAAATTCCCATTGCAATCCAGCGCCATACAAGCCTGTTTTCACCTCATCAGTTTCTATCTTTGGAATAAACCTGGCCTTTACTTCTAGTCCAGCCCCTAAACCTACGCCTACTTGAAAAAATGCTGAAGGAACTACATCGAGCCCGGTACTTCCTATTCCTTGAGCCAGTGTAATAATATCTTCTTGCAGCAATAGGTTGGTATTGGATTCGGTGCTCCTTATAATCAAACTTTGTTCAGGATTGTTTTCCCCTAAAACAGTGGCTATTAATCGTGGTGCCGTACTTCCATCACCAAAAGTCACCGTAATATCTGCCGGGGGACTGTTCGTATTGTCATAGCTGCTCTGAATAATACGCTCATATTCTAATGGATCGAGCACAAAAGATTTCTTTTCATCTGGAGCAAAAGTTCCTTGTACTTTAATTTGCAGTTTAAATTTACCTGCCTTTAAAACCTTGCCACTTTCATACCATCCAGAAGCTAGATTGTACGTAAAGGCTTCAGAAGCTGGCGCCGTGTAAGAATTTGCATATTTATCTGCAGCTTGCACACCAGCTGCTAGTATATCTGAGAAACCATTTTGTGCGTTAGTTAGGTAACTACCAAAAATCATTAGGATGAAGACAATTAATTTTTTCATGTGTATCAGTTTAAATTATAAGTAGGTATACTGTTAACGGTTAGATTTCTAAAACTGTCTTAAAATTCTTGACTTCACCAACATTATAAATTTTGAGCAAAAAAAAGTCCTTGATAAACAAGGACTTTTTAGATATTTTGACACTCCAATTATGCATCAATATTTGCATAAATCGCATTTTTTTCAATGAACTCTCTACGAGGTGGTACTTCATCACCCATTAACATGGAGAAGACACGATCAGCCTCTGCAGGACTTTCAATAGTGATTTGACGCAGAGTTCTGAATTCTGGATTCATGGTGGTATCCCAAAGCTGATCTGCATTCATCTCACCCAGACCTTTATAACGTTGTATAGCTGCTCCACCGCCGAAACTTTCTGCTATTTCGTCACGATCTTTATCTGACCATGCATAACGTTTTTTTGCACCTTTTTTAACAAGGTATAAAGGCGGTGTCGCGATATAGATGTAACCTAGCTCCACTAACTCCCTCATATAACGGAAGAAGAACGTAAGGATTAAAGTTGCAATGTGAGAACCATCAATATCTGCATCACACATAATTACTACCTTGTGGTAACGTAATTTATCTAAATTCAACGCTTTTGAATCTTCTTCGGTTCCTATAGTTACACCTAAAGCTGTATATATATTACGAATCTCTTCATTTTCAAAAACTCTATGTTGCATCGCCTTTTCTACATTGAGAATTTTACCTCTTAATGGAAGAATGGCCTGAAATTCACGGTCGCGACCTTGTTTTGCCGTCCCTCCTGCAGAATCTCCCTCAACAAGAAACACTTCACAAAGTGTCGGATCTGTTTCAGAACAGTCAGAAAGCTTTCCTGGCAATCCACCACCGCTCATCACGGTTTTACGTTGTACCATTTCACGAGCTTTACGAGCTGCATGGCGCGCTGTAGCTGCAAGGATTACTTTTTGAACTATGGTTTTAGCGTCATTAGGATGCTCTTCAAGATAATCTTCTAGCATTTGAGAAACTGCTTGAGAAACCGCACTAGTCACCTCACGGTTACCTAATTTAGTCTTCGTCTGTCCTTCAAATTGTGGTTCTTGAACTTTTACAGAAATAATTGCTGTTAAACCTTCCCGGAAATCATCTCCAGAAATGTCAAATTTCAACTTATCTAATAATCCAGAACTATCCGCATACTTCTTTAACGTAGAAGTAAGACCACGACGGAAACCGGCTAAATGTGTTCCACCTTCATGCGTATTGATATTATTTACGTAGGAATGTAAATTCTCTGAATAACTATCATTATAAATCATCGCTACTTCTACAGGAACTCCATTCTTCTCTCCTTCTATGGAGATCACATCCTCAATAATAGGACTACGAGTATCATCTAAAAAACGTATAAATTCTTTTAAACCCTCTTCTGACTGAAAAATCTCTGTGATGTTATTTCCTTCTTCGTCTTGTCTTCTCTCATCAGTTAAGACGATCTTAATTCCTTTATTCAAGAAAGAAAGCTCTCGCAATCTATTAGCTAGCGTATCGTAATTGAACTCAATGGTTTGTTGAAATATAGAAGTATCAGGGATAAAAGTGATATCTGTACCTCTTTTATCTGTATCTCCTACTGATCTTACGGGATACATGGCCTTACCACGTTCGTATTCCTGCTCCCATATTTTACCATCACGGTAAACGGTTGCTTTTAAATGATCAGAAAGTGCGTTTACACAACTCACGCCTACACCGTGAAGTCCACCAGAAACTTTATAAGAATCTTTATCAAATTTTCCTCCTGCACCAATTTTCGTCATTACCACTTGTAACGCAGACACCCCTTCTTTTTTATGAAGATCAACAGGAATACCACGACCGTCATCAGTTACAGTAACACTGTTGTTTTCATTAATTTGAACAGTGATATTATCACAGTGTCCGGCAAGGGCTTCATCTATAGAGTTATCTACCACCTCGTAAACTAAATGGTGTAAACCTCTTATTCCTACATCTCCGATATACATGGAAGGACGCATGCGCACATGCTCCATTCCTTCAAGCGCTTGAATCTGATCTGCGCCGTAATTACCTTTATTTTCTTCGCTCATAAATAAATGTGATTTTTACACTAAAATGGGTGTGAAACAAATATAAGAAACCCCTAATGTTTATAGGTGTTAACCTCAAAAATACGCTCTTAAGTTATTAACAAATTATCAATAGGCTTATGGCATGAATAATGCTTATTTTATCTTTTAAAAAAACAAACTTCTTACACATGAAAAAGCCATTCCTTTTCTCCTTGTTCCTATGCTCTTCATTCCTTCTGTTTTCTCAGAAGGACGACTCCCTCACTTTCTCAAAATTAGATAAAAGCCCACTGGATGTAGTGATGTATCGAGATACTAATAAAGCTGCTGTTGCTAGAGTTATTTATAGCCGTCCCTCAAAACAAGATCGCGAAATTTTCGGCAAACTAGTACCGTTTAACGAGGTATGGAGAACTGGAGCAAATGAAGCGACAGAAATTGCTTTTTACCGAGATGTAAAAATCAACAATAAGTTAGTAAAAGCGGGCAGCTATTCTCTTTACACGATTCCCGGCGAAAAGGAATGGAAATTCATACTCAATACAGCTACTACGCAGTCTGGGTTAGAATACGACGCTTCTAAAAACCTTTTAACCGCAACAATGGACCTTCTTCCATCTCCTCAAAAAATAGAATCTTTTTCTATCAGTTTTGTAGAACAACAAAATGGAGGTTTACTTTTTTTAGGATGGGATGATACCATCGCGAGTATTCCATTTACAATGGCCACTCTTTAAGGGATATTCAAATATTTATGGGTTTGTAAAGAAACTTGCCATTCTGGGTTTTCCATCACAAATTCTGTGATAAAAGGGATCATCTTTTCACGCACAGACCACTCTGGTTGTAAGAAAAGCTTGCAATTAGAAGATACTTTTTCTGATTCCGCTTTCGCGAAAGCGAGATCATGACGATTAAAAACAATCACTTTAAGCTCATGTGCTGCTAGATAGACTTCTTGCAACGGCATTTTTGCTTTTTTGGGGGATAAACAAATCCAGTCCCACTGGCCAGAAAGCGGGTAGGCGCCACTTGTTTCAATATGAATATCAAGACCTGCATTTTTTAAACCTGTGGTAAGCGGTTCCATGTTCCAAGTAAGCGGCTCTCCACCTGTTACTACGATTGTTTTACTGTATTTTGCTGCATTAGCAACAATGTGATCTACTCCAGTAGGCGGGTGCTTTTCTGGCGCCCAACTTTCCTTCACATCGCACCAGTGACAACCTACATCACAGCCACCTACTCTAATAAAGTAAGCGGCACGACCCGTGTGATATCCCTCACCTTGAATCGTGTAAAATTCTTCCATTAAAGGCAACATAGTGCCTTTTTCTACTTGTTGCTGTACGGTTTTTTCTAGCATGCGGCAAAGATACGTTTTAGCAGTTGTTTTCATTAAACTTCAACAGGTTTAAAACGATTTTAACGAGCGGTGACTGCAATAGATTTTAAATAAGTGGTCAATACTGTATTTTTACAAGTACAAAAAATATATAAATATCCAAAAAAGAAGCGTTTTTCAAATACATTTCAGATGGTTATGCTCCTAAAGGCGCTGCTATAATTATGGGCGCTGCCATGCTCAATGGTGAAACCTTGACCAATGCACACGTCAAGATTCCTTTAAAAACCATGAATAGACATGGTCTTATCGCTGGAGCAACTGGAACTGGAACTGGAAAAACGAAAACACTTCAAATTATTGCAGAGCAACTTTCACAACAAGGTGTACCTTCTTTATTAATGGATATAAAAGGAGACCTTTCTGGTATTGCAGCTCCAAGCCCAGGGCATACCAAGATCGATGAGCGTCATGAAAAAATAGGTTTGGAATTCAAAAAACGAAAATCACCAGTGGAAATCTTAACCATTTCTGAGCAAGATGGAATAAAAATGAGAGCAACGGTGAGCGAGTTCGGCCCCGTTTTGTTGTCTAGAATTCTCGATGTGACAGAAACGCAAGCGGGCATTATCTCTGTAGTGTTCAAGTATTGTGATGATAACAAAATGCCATTACTAGATCTTGAAGATATAAAAAAGGTCTTGCAATACGCTACCGGAGCAGGAAAAGAGGAGTTTCAATCAGCTTATGGTCGTATTTCAACTTCTTCTACAGGAGCGATTCTTAGAAAACTTATTGAACTAGAACAACAAGGTGCACAGCGGTTTTTTGGTGAGCGTAGTTTTGAAGTAAAAGACTTGGTCAGAAAAGATCGTGAAGGCAACGGGTATGTAAATATTATAAGGCTGACTGATATTCAAGACCGACCTAAGCTGTTCTCTACTTTTATGCTGAGCTTACTGGCCGAAATTTATTCTACCTTCCCAGAACAAGAAGACAGCGATAAACCAGAGCTTGTTCTTTTTATTGATGAAGCGCATTTGATCTTTGACAACGCCAGCAAAGCTTTATTAAACCAAATAGAAAGCATCGTAAAATTGATACGTTCTAAAGGAATCGCTATTTACTTTGTCACTCAAAACCCAACTGATATTCCAGATGGTGTATTGGGTCAATTAGGCCTTAAAGTGCAACATGCCTTAAGAGCTTTTACCGCAAAAGACAGGAAGGCGATAAAACTAACGGCGCAAAATTATCCAGAAACTGATTATTACGATACAGCCGAAATACTGACGTCGCTAGGAATAGGAGAAGCCTTAATAAGCGCTCTAGATGAAAAAGGAAGACCTAGTCCTCTTGCAGCGACCATGCTACGTGCTCCAGAAAGCCGTATGAACATCCTTACCGATAGAGAACTAAGTGACCTTATTGCAGACTCAGAACTGTCTGATAAATACAATGAAGAAATAGACAGAGAAAGTGCTGAAGAGATTTTACAAGAAAAAATAGACAAAGCAAACGAAGATGAAGTAAAAGAAAAGGCAGCTAAAGAAAAAGCTAAAACCACTCGCTCTTCTCGCTCAACCACGAGTTCGCACCAACACCCCATTATTAAAGTACGTACCAGCGCCTCCTTTATAAGAGGCGTTATGGGAATCCTAGGTAAAGCTTTGAAATAATTTGAGAATTAAAATAGTATCAATAATAACAAAATAGTTAAACCAAAACTCGTTTAGTTTGCAGAGCAATTGTAATTTTACACCTTTAAACAATAATATGAAGAAAGTAATAGCATTAGTAGCAGTAATCATAGTATTAGCTAGTTGCACTAAAAGTCAAGATCCATTTGAATGGAATAAAGAACGTGTAGGCCATCTTACTAAAGGTATGAAAGTATTCCAGCTGGATAGCATTTATGCCAATGACAGCATCGTAAGACAGTTAAAAGGCGATGAGTTTAGTAATGGGGCAAACCTTATCGAAATCTATGAAAAAGGTGGCGCTCATTTATTGACACTTACTCCTAGTGAAGCTTTAGATAGTACAGCAACTATAGAAAACGTGATTATACGTGATGAACGATTTACAACTATAAAAGGAATCACTAAAAACAGTAGCTACAAAGACATCAGTGCTGCCTACAAAATTAGTAGTGTGGATAACATGATCGATGATGCAGTGGTTTGGGTAAACGATGAAAATTTCTATTTTTCTATTTCTAAAGATAATTTGCCTACTGATGTGAAATTTGACATCAGTGCTTCTATTGAAAAAACAATGATTCCAGAAGGGGCAACACCTCAATACATGTTTGTATCCTGGTAAGTACTACTCCATGAAAAAAATACTCCAAAAAGCCATACCTCAACTGTATGGCTTTTATTTTAATACGCTACACCTATTCTCTAAAGAAAAGGCAGCAGCTGTTGCACTTAAAGTTTTTAGCACTCCGCGTAAAGGCAAAATCTTAGACCACCAAAAAGACTTTCTTTCCACGTCAAGAACTCAGCAAATAGCCTTTGAAGATGGATTATTTATGCTGTACCACTGGAAGGGAAATGGACCAACTGTCTTGCTCAACCACGGCTGGGAGTCCAACAGCTTTAGATGGAAATATCTTGTTGATCCTTTGCGTAAATTAGACTACAACATCATTAGTATAGATGCTCCAGCGCATGGAAACAGTGAAGGTACTTTATTTACTGCCGTAAAGTATTCTAGGGTCATCAAAATTGCGATTGAATTATATGAACCACAAATAGTAATTGCCCATAGTGTAGGAGCCATGGCTACCATTTTTCAAGAGTCAAAAAGCTCACATGCCTCGATAGAAAAATTAATTCTATTAGGAAGTCCTAACAGATTAGAAGTGATCATGAAAAATTATCAGGTACTTGTAGGTTTTAGTGATGCCGTCTACAAAAGCTTGAACCATTTACTCAAAAATAATTTTGGCTATTATATTAAGGACTTTAATGCATCTGACTTTGCTAAAAAGATCGCGGTTCCAACTTTGGTTATACACAACCCTAATGATCTTATTGTACCTTTTGAAGCCATGGAAGAAATTGCGTCTGCGATGCCCAACGCAATAACATACACCTCAAAAACTGGTGGTCACAGCCTGTATACTCAAGAGGTTATCGATGAAGTCCTTCCGTTTTTAAAGAAATCATAATTCCATTTGAATTAGCTCATTTATTTTTCTTACTTTCTTAACTTTAGCCATAAGAAAGCTAAAGCTTGTCAACGCCTTGCATAATCAACAACCATATGACTAGTCAGATACCTACTAACAAAATACGCCAGCTATTCATTCTGTTAGTTATTCTATGTATTCTTATCCTGATAGGAAAAGAACTGGCTCCCTATTTAGGTGGCGTTTTAGGAGCTATTACCCTTTATGTATTATTAGAACCTTTACAAAAATGGCTTGAAAATAGAAAATGGAAACCGGCTTTGGCCTCATCACTCCTTATCTCTTTATCCTTTGTAGTTATTCTATTACCCATTGCTGGATTAGGACTGATGATGACCGAAAAGATAAAAACGGCTATAAAAAACAGTAACAAAATAACAGAAACCGTTAAAACCGAAATTGCTAAAGCAGAAGAGCTGGTAGGAATGAATTTATCACAAAATATAAATTCGAGCGAGGTAAGCAACTGGATCTCAAAGAATATTCAGAATTTGGCTAACTCAAGCCTTACTGTATTTATCTCCGTAGGAATCATGCTTTTTCTCTTATACTTTATGCTAGTGGAACGTAATAAATGGTTAAAAGCAGCTGTTACTTACATGCCCCTAAATGAAAAAAATCTAAATAGTATAGGGAGAGAAAGTATTGATTTGGTCAAATCTAATGCGATAGGAATTCCTTTAGTAGCTTTACTTCAAGGCATTGTTGCTTTAATAGGGTATTTTATTTTTGGTGTAGAAAACCCCTTCTTTTGGTTTGTAATCACCACAATTGGAAGTATGATCCCTTTTGTAGGTACTGCCTTGGGGATACTCCCCGTTTGTATACTAATGTTTGCTCAAGGGCATACTGGCGCAGCTATTGGAATTTTAATTTATGGACTGGTAGTGGTAGGATCTACAGATAACCTCTTTAGACTTGTTGTTCAAAAACGCCTTGCAGACGTGCATCCATTGGTAACCCTTATTGGAGTTGTAGTAGGAGTACCTCTTTTCGGCTTTATAGGCCTTATTTTTGGACCGCTTCTAGTAAGTTTACTTTTACTATTAGTAAAAATGTATAAAAATGAATACGGCCAACAAGACGAGACGATATAGTCTTGTTAAATCATCTGTTTATTTTTTAAGATTCCTTATTTTTGTCTATAAACTAAAATTTAATGAGTAAAGAATTAAAACTCCAAGATAAAATAGACCAAATTTACATAGAGCAACGCAAATTGTTCATTTGGGGAATGGTAGATGAGAAAACAGCTAGACACTGTGTCGATAGATTGTTATATCTAGATTCATTAAACAATGAAGAAATCACTTTTGTGATCAATAGCCCTGGAGGTTATGTCACTGCTGGTTTTTCAATTTATGATACCATGAAGGAGATAAAGAGCCCGGTAAGTACGGTATGCAGCGGTCTTGCTGCTTCTATGGGATCTATATTGCTTTCTGGTGGTGAAAAAGGACGCCGTTTGATTCAAAAACACGGTCGTGTCATGATACACCAGCCTAGTGGTGGTGCTCGTGGAACCAGTGCAGATATTGAAATTACAGCACATGAGATTCTTAAAACTAAAGAATTAAGTGCGCAAATACTCGCTGATAACTGTGGCCAGACCTTTGAAAAAGTCATGAAAGATTTTAATCGCGATTACTGGCTAGGAGCTGATGAAGCTGTTGCTTACGGAATCGTAGATGGTATTATATAAATAAAACAGTACATATTCTAATAGGCCAGCTTATCTTTAAGCTGGCTTTTTATTTTAAAAAAGAATAATGATTAGAGACTTTGTTGATGCCTATTTCAGGACATTATCCATCCTATTTTTGATCCTATTCTTTGGTTTTGGCTTATAGAGTACAGGATCTGATGATTATTTAAGATCTCTTTCAACACTAGTAGCTTACAGTATTTTACCTGTTCTTATAGGCAACATAGTTGTTGCAATTATTTATTTTTATATTCAGAAAAAAGAAATTAAATGATAGAGGTCAGTAGTTAATTGCTTATCTTGTAGGTCAACAAAGACACTATTTTATGGACATTTTCAAGGGTCAAAATCTTCTAGAGTTCTCTGATCGCTTCAAAACCGATGCGGATTGTAAAGAAT
>Ga0307934_1000844_pt1 | contig 21072 bp, 14 predicted proteins | sample OrgLakmetageno90_FD_201838 | JGI IMG/M metagenome (GOLD analysis project Ga0307934, IMG submission 201838) | Saline water microbial communities from Organic Lake, Antarctica - #90 | ecosystem: Environmental > Aquatic > Non-marine Saline and Alkaline > Saline | place: Antarctica: Organic Lake... | reverse complement strand
AAACCATGGAACATAGCTTGGTCAATTCTTCTGCTATCTAGGTGCATCGCCTCTTGCTCCCGTGCCGTGTATCGGCTAGCTAATATGGAACGTCTTTCGAAACACTCTTTTGCTCCATTTAAATCCTACACCTCTTAGCCTTTGGATTGGTATCATCGCCTTACTTGGGGTGGCCTTCCTCTGTTTCCTATCTTGGAAACGTAGTCCGAACCGAGGGCGGACGGCAGCGCTTGAGATTCTGCGATTTGTGATCTCCGGCCTTGTGGTCGTTTTGCTATGGAAGCCTGAGTGGCGGACGGTGATTAACCCAACGACCAAACCGAAGATCGCCATTCTCTGGGATGACTCCCTCTCAATGCAAACGATTGATGCGGAGCTTCCGGCAGAGCTGTCCGATACAGGACGTTCGGGCGAGATCGTTTCACGTGAAAAATGGACTGAGCAAGCTTTGGCTTCAGAGCTATGGCAGCCGCTACGGTCCGGCGGTGTCAATCAAGTCGCCACCCAATCATTCGCCACCCCTTCAGGCGAGGGCATGACTGGCAGTGATTTAAATACTCCACTCTCAGAGTTGCTTGAAAACGAAAACAACCTTCGTGCGGTGGTGTTGTTTAGTGACGGAGATTACAACATTGGCTCCCCGCCGGTTTCGGTAGCTCAGAAATATCTAATTCGTAACGTTCCGATTTTCACCATTCCAGTGGGGGCTGAAGAACGACTGCCGGACCTCGATGTTCTAAAGGTCACTGCGCCAACTTACGGGATCATCGGAGAGAATGTGCAAATTCCATTTACGATCCGCTCATCTTTGGATCGGCAAGTCAGGACGATCGTTCGGCTTCGAGATGAATCGGGACGGGAAAGAACGAAAAACATCATTCTGCAGCCGAACGAAGAGACCTACGACTCAATTTTATGGCGTCTGGAAAAAGAAGGTTCGTCGACCTTAACTCTGTCGATTCCTGTGGAGGACGGGGAATTGGTCGCGGTGAACAACTCACACAAGTTTACGATTGCTGGGCGGCCTGAGCAAATACGTGTCTTGGTGGTTGAGACGCTGCCGCGTTGGGAATACCGGTTTCTGAGAAATGCGCTTTCTCGTGACCCGGGTGTGGAGCTTTCTTGTTTGCTCCTCCGCCCTGGCTTGGGACCTGGCAAAGGGATTGATTACATCGATCAGTTTCCAGAAACGCTTGAGGAGTTATCCAAGTTCGATGTGATCTTTCTTGGCGATGTAGGAGTCGGCCCGGATCAACTGACGAAGGAACAAGCTCAGCAAATTCGTGGTTTGGTCGAGAACCAGGCATCGGGTGTGGTATTTTTACCGGGTCCGCAAGGCAATCAAATGAGTCTGCTCGATTCTGCGCTGTCCGACCTGATTCCAGTGACGTTGGATGACAAGAATGCTGAAGGTTTTTCAGAAAACCTCGCCACTCCCCTGAATCTCACAACGGAAGGAAGAGCGTCATTACTCACCATGCTGGCTGATTCTGAGGAAGAAAATCCCGACGTCTGGAAACGCCTCCCCGGGTTCTACTGGCACGCACCAGTCATCCGCGCAAAAGGCGGGACTGAAGTTCTCGCAGTGCATGCGAATCGGCGTGGACCTTACGGGCCGGTCCCACTGTTGGTTACAAAAACTGCTGGTAGTGGGAAGGTATTGTTTATGGGAATAGATTCCGCATGGCGCTGGCGCCGTGGGGTGGAGGATCTTTACCATTACCGTTTCTGGGGACAGGTGGCTCGCTGGATGAGCTATCAGCGTAACATGGCGGCAGGCCAAAGAGTCCGCATGTTCTTTACTCCGGAGCGCCCGGAGCCCGGTGCGACTGTCACGTTGAGCGCAAACGCGTTCGATGTGAATGGTGCGCCATTGAAAGAGGGCACCGTTAGCGTGGATATTACGTCTCCGTCAGCCAAAACCCAAAGACTTGAGCTTCAGAAAAACGAATCTGAGTGGGGAGCCTACAGCGGGCGGTTTAAAATTAATCTACCCGGAGAATGGAAGCTCCGTGCGATCACTTCCGAAGCGCCTGATTTACCGACGGAAACGAAGATTATTTCCCAAGGATTGAGTGTCGAGAAAACGGGGCAACCGGCCCGTCCGGAGGTGTTGGAAGAAATTTCCAGAGTGTCTCGTGGTCGCAGTATTTCAGCCAACCAGCTACCGGATCTGATTAGTGAGATCGATGCGCTTCCCGAGCCAAGGCCACTAGAGAACCGCATTCCCTTGTGGTCGCATTGGGCTACAGTTGTGGTGTTGATATTCCTGTTGGGAATTTTCTGGATTGGTCGGAAGCTAAACGGGGCCTTTTAAAATTTCTTACTGAGGCACTTCGATTCAGCATCGCCAAAGCGCCAAGGTAAATCGACTGCTTTCGAAATGCCGATGCGCGGTCCGGACACTATAGCCCCCTCGGTGCCCCTCTTCAGAGAGCCGGCACCATCTTTGAGGAAGCTTCTGCCGTGATCGCTACCATTGATTCCCAAGGCCTGAGTAAGTCTGCCCGGCCCTGCCATTAGTAGCTTATCGGGAAAGTCCCCACGGCGCTTGCGCATGGTATCAATACCAATTTCAGGCTCCAGCGCACGGATCAGGACAAAGCCGTCTCCTTCCGGGCCTTTGATTAGGATGTTGAAAAGCCAGTGGACTCCGTAATTCAAATATACGTAGGCATCCCCAGCTTGATGTGTTCTGATGTATTCGCGTGAGGATGGCCGCAGCCAAGTGTGGCATGCTTCATCTCCGATGGCGCGGTAGGCTTCGGTTTCGACAATTTTTCCAGAGCAGCCATCCCAGTGCATGATGCATCCGACGAGTTCGCGGGCGCAGACCACGGGGTCGCGCGCGAAAAAATCCACAGTGATTTCCTTCATCGGATGAGAGGTTCACAATTGGAGCCGTTGCTTCAAGTTCATTTCGACCACGCGCCACTCATTCGCGGTTGCTTGGCAGGCATCGTTCTAGGGTGTTCTGACTTTTCCTAAGCCTGTTTTGAGCAGAGTCCCGCATTCGCGCCTTGCCAATGGGGTGAAAATCCTCCATAGCCCCGCCCCCAAGGCTGTACATCGCCACTTTTTTATGTCACTTAAGATCCGTAACCTCGCCATCATCGCCCACGTTGACCATGGGAAAACCACCCTCGTCGACCAACTCCTGCAAGCCGGTGGAACCTACCGTGAAAACCAAGAGCAGCAAGAACGCGCCATGGACTCCATGGATCTTGAGAGAGAAAAAGGCATTACCATCAAAGCGAAAAGCACTGCGATTCTGTGGGAAGGCTATACGATCAACATCGTTGATACCCCGGGCCACGCCGACTTCGGTGCCGAGGTTGAGCGCGTTATGAAAATGGTGGACGGCGTCCTCCTCGTCGTCGACGCAGCAGGCGGCCCGCAAGCGCAGACACGTTTCGTCCTCCGCAAAGCTCTCCAAGAAGGTCTGAAGCCGATCGTTGTTGTCAACAAACTCGACCGTCCACTTTCCAATCCGGCTAAGGTCCACGATCAAGTCCTCGAGCTTTTCCTCGATCTCGACGCAACGGAAGAGCAGTTCGAAGCGCCATTCAGCTACGGTTCAGCCCGTGACGGCTACTTCATGGATAACCCGGATGACGAGCGTAAGGACTGCATCCCGCTTCTCCGTAAAATCATCGATTTCATTCCTGAGCCAAAAGCTGATCCAGACGCACCTTTCCACATGCTCGTTTCGAACATCGAGTGGGACAGCTTCGTCGGTCGTGTGGCTGTCGGGAAAGTCCTCGGCGGTTCCGTCAAAAAGGGCGATACCATTTTCCTTCATCGTAAAGACGGCACAACTCAGCAGTCCAAAGTCATGAAGACCTTCACCTACTCCGGCCTCGCTACCGAGGACTCGGAAGGTTGCGGCGCAGGCGGCATCGTCGGCATCGCGGCAGGCATTGAGGACATCGATATCGGTGAGACTCTCGCCGCCACCAAAGAGCAGGAAGCACTACCATTCGTGGAAATCGATCCACCGACCGTTTCCATGGAGTTCTCCATCAACGACGGCCCGCTCGCTGGAAAAGAAGGCAAGCACGTGACGTCCCGCGCCATTCGTGAGCGCCTGATGCACGAGATCAAGACGAACGTTTCGCTCCAAGTCGACGACACCGATCAAGCAGGTATTTTCAACGTCTCCGCACGTGGCTCGATGCAGATCGCCGTCCTCGTTGAGCAGATGCGCCGTGAGGGCTTTGAAGTCTGTGTTTCCCGTCCGACCGTGATCTATCGTCGCGACGAAGGAGGCAAACTTCTCGAGCCGTTCGAAACACTCTACGTCGAGTCTCCGGGCGAATACAGTCAAGGAATCCTGAAATCCATCATCAACCGTAAAGGCATGATGGAGAACATGGAGACCGAGCCCTCCGGTGAAACCTTGATCACAGCGCTCATCCCAACCCGCGGATTGATCGGCTTCGAAACCGAAATCGTTAACCTCACTTCCGGTCACGGCATCATGTCGCACCTTTTCCGTGAGTATGCTCCGCACGCTGGAGAAATTGTCACCCGCACCACCGGAACCTTGGTTTCCATGGAAAACGGAACAGCGACGACTTACTCCCTACAAGCGCTTGAAGACCGCGGCACCCTGTTCGTCGGTCCAAACGACGCGATCTACGGTGGCATGTTGGTTGGAGAAAATCCACGGGTCGGCGATATGCCGGTCAACCCTGTGAAAGAGAAGCATCTCGATAACATGCGCTCCTCCGGTAAGGACAAAACTTCAAAGCTCTCCCCGCCGCTTAAATTCTCACTTGAGCGCGCCATCGAATACATCGATGCAGATGAGCTTGTAGAAGCAACTCCGAAGAACATTCGTCTCCGTAAGCGCATTCTCGACGCCAACGCTCGCAAGCGCGCCGCCAAGAGCGTTTCCGGTGAGGATCGTGCCAATCGGGGTAAATAATCAGCAACCGCTGATTGTTTTTCACCGCCAAGGCGCCAAGGTCGCAAAGTTAAGATCGGGAGACTTCATTTGTCTCCGCGATTTTCTCCGGCCTCCTCGGTAAAATACTTTCATCTAGTTCCGTCTTCCACTGATCACTGCTTACTTGGCACTAGTTACTTCCCTTCATGTCCACTCACCTCGTCAGAATTTCCGAAGTCTTCGCTCCTTTATTGGAGGAGATTCTTGAAATTCTCGGAGCAGAGAAGGTCAAGAAATTGGGAGGCGAATACTTTCTTTTTCAAACGGAAAGTCCGGAACGAATTCGTGACTCGATTGTCTCGCGCTTCATTCGGTTTCACATACCCGTAGAGCATTCTTGGCCGTGCAATCCGGAGAAAATGGAAGGCTTTGTCGAAAAAGCTGCGCAGACAATTTATTATAAGTTTGAGAGCCGTAACCCGCAGACACTGTTGGTTGGTCAGCTCGATCCTGGTTCACTAAAGCGCTATTACAAAGCACTGGCTTCTAACTTCCGTGGCCGGGCCTTACAGGTTTTCGAACTTCCCGAGGGATCGCCGAAAACTGCCGAGGATCAGAAATCAAGAGACGAGACCTTATTCTGCTTTGTTGGCAAAGAAGGCCTTTATTGCGGGATTTCCACTCCTGCGGACGCAGGTGGCCTTCATCCTGGAGGAACAAAATTCATTGCTCAAAACGCCGAGGACGCGGTCAGCCGCGCCGGTGCGAAAATTGCCGAGGGCCTGCATTTCCTATCCATGCATCGCTCGGTGCCGGGTAAGGGCGCGCATTGGTTAGAGCTTGGGGCCAGTCCGGGAGGCATGACTTCGGAGCTTCTGAAGCGTGGCTACGAAGTTTCGGCGATCGACCGAGCAGCGCTGGATCCGCGCCTCGCGAATCATCCAAACCTTACGTTCCTGAAAGAAGATGTTGCTGAGTTTGTTCCGCCGCGGGGTATTCGCTACGATGCGATTCTCTCGGATATGAACGGTTCGCCACGCCAAGCCATCACTTTAGTGACGCGTCTCAAAGATTTTCTCAGCCCCGGTGGGATCGCGGTTTTCACCCTGAAGACCACCGGAGCGGAGACAATTAAGGAAATACAAAATTTAGAGGATGAGGTGCTCTCAATCGCCAAGCAGAATGGGTTTGCGCCCATCGCACGAACGCACCTGACCTACAATAGACAGGAATTTACGCTCTTTTTTGAGAGAGTTTAAGTCTAGCTTAGGAGCTGCTTGAATAGGTAGTTCAGTGAGAAGCGTTTGAAAAATCGCGTTTTCCTGTCACTGTATCCCTTCACAAGAAACAGAGCCCAAAGCGATCAACCAAGATCCGGGCCCATTTATCACATGAATTATCAGCCAACCGACCAACTCATCTCGAAAATCAAAGATCATCCGGGGGACGACAAGTTCCTTGCGGAAAGCGCAGTGGATCTTGCTGCGCAACTTCTGAACACCAGCAAAGAAAACGAGACTTGGTCAGAGCGTCATCAAGGCGCAAAACTCGCTCGAATGATGGATGATCCATCAGGTAAAGCATTCACTTTGGCAATGGCGGATCAGATTTTCCGCCCGTTAACGAATAAAAGATCAGCGGCCCAGTTCAGACATTTGATCGATTCATTTGGGGTTCCACATTATCTACCTTGGTATGAACGCGTCGGAATGATGCTGGGCGGAGTCGCCTCGAAATTCCTGCCTGGAGTCGTCATGCCGGCGGTCGAGACCGCGATGCGCCAGCAAAGTGCTTCTGTGATTCTCTCGGCTGAAGAAAAAAAGCTCAAGCCCCACTTGAATTCCCGACAGGGGGTTGGGATGCGTATGAACCTCAACCAGCTCGGAGAAGCTGTGCTTGGAGAAGAGGAGGCAGAAAAGCGCATGAGGATCATTCTGGATCACATTGCCGATCAAGATATCAGCTATATTTCGATCAAGCTTTCATCAATCTTCAGCCAGATTCATTTGGTAGCGTACGAAGATAGCAAAAAAGAACTCCAAGATCGTTTGCGCAAAGTCTACCGTGCGGCGATCTCGAATCCATCGGGCAGCAAGCCCACTTTCATCAATCTTGATATGGAGGAATATCGCGACCTCCGTCTGACGTGCGACGTCTTTCGCGACGTGATGAGCGAGCCCGAATTTTTGAATCTCGAGGGTGGCATCGTTCTGCAAGCCTATCTGCCGGATGCATGGGGTTATCAAAAAGGCCTGATCGAATGGGCTAAGCAGCGGAAAGCTAAAGGCGGCGCTTCGATCAAGATACGCATTGTGAAAGGCGCGAACCTTGCGATGGAATCAGTCGATGCAGAACTTCACGATTGGCAACCCGCTCCCTACGGAAGCAAGGAAGAGGTGGATGCGAATTTCAAACGTATGCTCCACGAAGGGTGCCAGCCTGAAGCAGCCGCTGCGGTGAAACTCGGCGTTGCGAGTCACAATCTTTTCGATATCTCGTATGCTCTTCTACTCCGCGAACGCGAAGGCGTTGCGGATCGGGTGGAATTTGAAATGCTTGAGGGCATGGCAAACCATCAAGCCCGCGCCGTGCGCTCCGCCGCAGATGATCTGTTGCTCTACGCGCCGATTGTGAAGCACAGCGATTTCGAGCATGCCATCGCGTATCTTGTGCGCCGCCTCGACGAGAATACATCGGAAGAAAATTTCTTGCGTGATATTTTCTCGATCGAAGAGGGCAACCCCGCATGGGAGAGCCAGAAGAAACGCTTCCTCGCGGCATGCGCGAGGAAGGACGAGGTTAGATCGTATTCAACTCGTGACCAAATACGCAACGACGAGGTGTTTGAAGTCGCGAAGGCAGATGAGAAATTTGAGAACGCAGCAGACACCGATTGGGCGTTGAGAGCAAATTCCAAGTGGGCGCGTGACAAGGTGGACGAACACCGTGAATCGATTGTTCCAACCATTCCTTTGGTCATTAATGGCAAAGAAGAAAAAGGTGAAACTGAAGATACAGTCGAAGATCCGTCGCGGCCTCGCACCGTTTCCTATGTCCATGCAATGGCAGGAGCAGATCAGATTGAACGCTCTCTGAAATGCGCAGTTGATTCCCGTGAATCATGGGTGGCATTGGGATTTGAAAAGCGCGCGGAACTCCTCCGTAAATGTGCGGTTGAGATCGCGAAGATTCGTGGTGAAGCGATTGCGACGATGGCTCGCGATGCAGGCAAGAGCATCATGGAGGGTGATCCTGAAGTTTCTGAGGCTATCGATTTTGCGAACTACTATGCAAAATCAATTGAGAGCGACGGTGCGGAGTCCGAGCCGTTCGGAACAGTCTTGATCACTCCGCCGTGGAATTTCCCTTTTGCCATTCCTTGCGGAAGCGTGCTAGCGGCATTGGTCACCGGAAACACCGTAATCCTCAAGCCTGCTCCCGAAACAGTGCTGACTGCATGGGTAATGGTGCAGGCGCTCTGGCGCGCGGGTATCCCGCGTGACGTGCTCCAGTTTGTTCCTTGCCCTGATGATGATCTTGGCAAATCCATGGTCACCGATGAAAGGATCGGAGCAGTCATCCTAACGGGTGGTTATGAGACCGCGAAAATGTTCCTCGATTGGAAGCCTGACCTACATTTGTTCGCGGAAACCAGCGGTAAAAACGCCCTCATCATCACCGCTGCGTCTGACATCGACCAAGCTGTGAAAGACTTGGTGAAAAGCGCATTCGGTCATTCCGGCCAGAAATGCTCCGCCGCCTCATTGGCGATCATTGAAGCAGAGGTCTACGATGATCCGGACTTCCACAAGCAATTGAGAGACGCGGCTGCATCCTTAGTAGTTGGCTCTTCATGGAAATTTTCTTCCTTCTCCACACCCATCATTCGTCCACCGGGCGAATCCCTCAAGCGTGCACTGACAACTTTGGATGCTGGCGAGGAATGGTTGCTGGAACCAAAAATGATCGACGAGAATCCTTGTCTGTGGTCACCGGGTGTGAAAATCGGTGTCACTCACGGCAATTGGTTCCAACAGCACGAGTGCTTTGGTCCTGTATTGGGCGTGGTGCGTGCGAAGGATCTCGATGATGCAATCCGCATTCAGAATGACTCAGAATTCGGCCTCACTGGTGGTATACACACCCTCGATGATAGGGAAATCGCTATCTGGAAGGACAAGGTTGAGGTTGGTAACGCCTACATCAACCGGCCTATCACGGGTGCTATTGTCCAGCGCCAGCCCTTCGGTGGTTGGAAGCGTTCTTACTTCGGCCTTGGCGCAAAAGCCGGCGGCCCGAACTACGTTCCACAATTCGCGATTTGGAAGAATATCGAGCTCCCAACGATCGTTACTGAATCAAAATTACCGATCCTGGCCGAGCTCTTGAAAGTGCTACCTAATGAAGCTGAGGCTCTCAAGGCGATTGCTGGAAGCGACGCTTATTGGGAAGAGCGGGAATTCAACAAGGAGCACGATCCGACCGGCCTGCGCTGCGAAGCAAACGTGTTCCGCTACCGCGCTTTCAACAAGTCAACGATCCGTATCAAGTCCAGCCACACCGATCTAGAGGCGGCACGCTTGATTCTGGCAGCAGAAGCAATTGGTGCTCCGTATGAGATTTCATGTGGCAATCGCCGTGACTGGATGGACGCACTCCACATCGAAATTATCGTCGAGAAGATCGAAGGTCTGCTGGAGCGCTTCCCATCGAAATCGAAAACCAAGGATTTGTTACGTGCTCCCGGAGCGACGACAGAGCTCCGCACGGCTGCAATTGAAGCAGGCATGCGAGTCGCTGATGTCGATGTCATCTGGAATGCCCGCTTGGAGCTCCCGCTTTGGTATCGCGAGCAATCTGTGACTGAGACCCTGCACCGTTACGGTAATATCGTAGTGAAACCTTAAGTGTGATTCTGCTATCTGAAATCGCTTGCGGCGACCGTGCTCGATGTTACGGTCAGTAATCATGAGTGTAACTAAAGCAATTGAAAATATAGAGCAGTCTTCAGTCGATGCGATCGCTGAAAACCTTAACCAAGTCGTAGCCGAGTCCTATGGACTTCTCGGGCAACTTCACTTGGCGCATTGGAATGTGGAAGGAACAGATTTTCTTACACTTCATCAAATGTTCCAGACCCAATATGAGGAGTTGTTCGTCGCAATCGATGATATCGCCGAGCGCGTCCGTGCCTTGGGTAAATATGCAGAAGGTGGTCTTGGCCGGCTTGCTGAAATGAGCACGGTTAGCGAAGCTCCTTCAGCTTCATCCGCCAGTGCGAAAGAATTTGTCTCATCGGTTTTGCTCGCAAACGAGGTCGTGATTGAAGCGGCTGTCAAAGCCAGAAAGGTCGCTGCCGCCGCAAGCGATGCTGAAACTGAGGATCTCCTAATCGGGCGTATCCAAACGCACCAAAAAGCGGTGTGGTTTCTTAATAGTTACCTCAAATAAGGTCTTTCCTTCTATTTGATCTTTCCGAAGTCCTTTGCTTTGCAAAGGACTTTTTTCGTGTTGGCGACACGGCCGCACTTCTGGCAATAGAATTGCGGATCGCGTGTTAGTTCAAAAAGTAGCTGTGGTTCTTTCTCGAGATCTTTTTTCGAGAAATCACAAATCGTTTTAGCCATGCATAAAGTTAATTTAATGAGAATGATTCGCAATAATATTTGACGATTCTTTTGTTCGGGTGCACCTTTTTTGCACGTGACCATGACAAAGAACGTTATCCATACCCAAACCTCCCAAAACGTCGCAGTTTTAACGCTCGAGCCGTTGATTGACTGGATTGACCGCGAGTTGCTGGATACCTACCAATTGGCACGTGGAAAAGGTGGCAATGCCTTGTTACAACTCAGAAAAATGCTCTCCGAAAAGCATCTTAATGCTGCTGTAAGTGAATTTTACCGACTCCTGCCAAGGCTGGAGAAAAATCACTTTCTATTGGGTTATCGGATTCGCCAATGGATCTCGTTGAATTTCGAAATTCTGGTTTCAGATCCTCTAGGCCGTGTGGAGCCGGAAGGTATCGCAATCCGAGTAAAAGATAGAAACTTGCTGGAGCATCGGAATCGTTTTGTCGGACAAACAGACAAGCCTATCGATGCTTATGACTTGCGCGTTCAGATTGTGGAGAAAAGGAATTTAGTCCACGGAGCGGCAAAGGCTGTAGTCTAGCTAATCTAACACAGAGCTTCGAAGGCCTTAGCTACATCAAAATTCCGGATAGCGGATGTCAGGGGCTTCACCTTTCCAGACGGGGTGCTCGGGAGAGAGAATGTCACCGTCATCGTCTCTGATTGAGCCGTCTTCCTGAATGGGATGAACAGTTACTGAATTATCGATATAAAGGACCACCGCTCTACCTCTGAAGGGCTTGGGATCAAAAATCGTGGTACCAAGGATTAGTGGAGTGAGTGCGAGAGGCGTTTTCGGGGCATCTTTGGAGGAGAGGCCGGAAATATACGAAAAGCCGACCTCGCCTTTCTCAAGTGCTTGGCTGGCTCTGATGAATCCGTCCGGCTCATGGGTCCCGGAAATATTTGCGTAGAAGGCGGTTTCTGAGTGAGTGATATCTGCTGCTACCAGCTGTCGGAAAGCTGAGTTCGAGGATTTCCCAGAAAGACGATCTATGGCCTTCTCTACAGCCCTAATTTTAGCAGACGTGTTTTCGTTGGGGAAGACACCGTATTCATGGTCAAATTCGAATAGCGCAACACCCAAGGAACGCGCGTTTGATTTTGCTTCACTCAAATCGGCCAATTTCTGAATTCGAATAACTCCGGGAGCGATAAGAATAAAAAGGATTATCAATGCTCCCAATACGCAAAGCCAACCTGCCGAGTCGAAAAGTTTTGATTTCGTATCTTCGGGCATAAGCTTGGAATATGGAGAAGAAGATTGTATCTCCTTTGCGGAGGATGGGGAAAGAGCCTGGGTTGTGAAAGGAGATGCAATCTCCTTCTCCTTATTGGAGCTTTGCTCGGAGCAAGTCTGTGACGGCCTTGGGGTTGGGCTTGGTGGGGGCGCTTTTCATGACTTTTCCAGTGAGGAAGTTGATGAGTTTTTCGTTACCGGCTTTGACGGCGGCGACTTCATCCGGGTTCTCGGCGATGATTTGATCGACGAGGGAATCGAGTTCTCCGGCGGATGTGGGTTTGAAGCCCATTTCATCGGCGATGTCTTTGGGGGCTTTCTCCGGAGCGGTGAAAAGAACGGTGAAGACTTCCTTGGCTTGGTTCGGTGCGAGGATTCCGTCCTCAACGAGGATGAGTAGGTCACGGAGTTTCTCCGGTGGGACCGGGCATTCCGCGATGCTGATGGATTGCTCGTTGAGGGTGCCGAGGAGGTTGTTGATGAGGAAGTTCGCGGTTTTTTTAGCAGGGATGGATGGGGCTGCCGTAGCTTCGAAATACTTGGCGAGATGTGAATCAGCTGTGAGCACCGAAGCATCATAGGTGGTGAGGCCAAAGTCGTTCTCGTAGCGGGAAATTTTGCTAAGCCGTGGTTCCGGAACGTAGGGGCGGACTTTATCCAGTAGCGGAGCCGTGGCGATGGGTAAGAGGTCCGGGCAGGGGAAGTAGCGGTAATCGTGGGCGTCTTCTTTGGTGCGCATGAGCTGGGTTTCGCCGAGCTCATCGTTCCAGCGACGGGTGGATTGGATTTGAGCGATGCCCATACCGAGCTCTTCGGTCTGGCGTTCGATTTCAAAATAGATCGCGCGGCGGATGGCGGAAAAGGAGTTGAGGTTTTTCAGCTCTACTTTGGCGCCTAGTGGGTCGGATTCTTTTTCGCGGAGGGAGATGTTCACATCGCAGCGGAGGTTACCCTTTTCGAGGTCAGCATCGGAGGTGTTGCATTCTTGGAGGACGAGCTGGAGGGAGCGGAGGTAAGCGAAAGCTTCTTCGGCGGATTCGAGGTCTGGCTCGGTGACAATTTCCATGAGAGGTGTGCCGGCGCGATTGAAATCGATGAGCGAGGTGGTAGCGAGGTGGGTGGATTTCGCGACGTCTTCTTCCAAGTGTATGCGGTTGAGGCGGACGACTTTGTTTGGGTTCTTGATGTTCTTCCGCGCGTCAGTTGGGTAGCAATCGTCGAAGAGGGGCACGCCGCCGCCTAGACACAATGGGAAGTCCATCTGGGTAGTCTGGTAGTTTTTAGGCATGTCCGGATAGAAGTAATTCTTCCGGTCCCAGCGGGAATACTCAGGTGAGCCACAACCTAGCGCGAGCCCGGTGAGAAGGGTTTTCTCGATGGCGCGCTGGTTGAGCGTGGGTAACGCGCCTGGGTAACCGAGGCAAACGGGGCAGGTGTTAGTATTCGGGTCATCACCAAAGGATGTCCGGCAGGCGCAGAACATCTTGGTGTCGGTATTGACTTGGGCGTGGACTTCTAGGCCGATGGTGACGAGGAGGCTCATAAACTTTAAATTTAAATCTCAAGAGAGACTGGGGCTGTGCGGGAAGAGGATTGAACCGCTAGGTAAGAGAAGTTCGCCAAGCGAAGACTGAAAATTTGTGATCTTTTCACTTTCCTTACTTGGTGAGTTTGGCGGTAAAATTTTTTACTAACCGAGGTTTTCGATACGGAAGACGACCGGCTCTGAGTTGATGCAGTCGAGTTGTTCGATTTTGGCGAGGGCGTCGGTAAGTTTTCCGAAGGTGCAGGAATGGAGGGTGAAGACCATATCAACAAAATCCGCATCTGGGTTCGATGGGTCAACGGGTGAGTGCGTGCCGGAGATGCCGATGCCGTCGTTGGCGATGATGCTGGCGATTTCCGCGATGACGCCAGGGCGGTCGGTGACATCGAAGCGGACGTAGTAAGCGGTGCGGGTGTCTTCGATGGGAACGATGGTGCCCTTTTCCCTGTAGGGCAAAAAGCCGCGGTGGCTAGAGGCGTGTGCGAAAGCGCGGGCTGCCTCCACGAGATCGGCGACGACGGAGGAGGCCGTGGGGCCTTGGCCTGCTCCGCTGCCGTAAAATAGGGATTCGCCTGCGGCATCAGAGTTTACCGAGACGGCATTAAATACGCCGTTGACTGCGGATAAGATGTGTTTGTGTGAGATGAAGGAAGGCTGCACGCGTAATTCAACCGAACCATCTTTTTGCTCACGCACGATGGCGAGAAGCTTGATTACGTAGCCAAGAGATTTCGCGAATTTGATGTCGGTAGGGCGGACCTGCTCGATGCCGGTGACGTAAATGTCCTTTGGATCGATGGGGAAACCGTAGGCGAGTGTGGCGAGTAGGATCGCTTTGTGTGCGGCGTCCCAGCCATTCACGTCGAGGGCGGGATCTGCCTCTGCGTAGCCGAGTTCTTGAGCCTCATCTAGGGCGGTCGAGTAATCGATTCCGCGCTGTGTCATCTGCTCGAGGATATAATTCGAGGTGCCGTTGATGATGCCGGTGAAGGAATGAATTTGATTTCCGACGAAGGAGTCTTGGATGGTTCTGACGATGGGTATGCCGCCCGCGATCGCGGCTTCGAAAAAGATGGGTGTATCCATTTTTCTGGAAATGGCAAATAGCTCAACTCCACGCTCGGCGAGGAGAGCTTTGTTACCGGTGACGACAGGTTTTTTAGCCAGCAGGGCTGCGGCAACGATTTCGAACGCATCTGTGGTGCCGCCGATGAGCTCTACCACGATGTCCACTGCAGGGTCTTGGACTAGTTCATGCCAATCTGTGGTGAGAATTTCAGTGGGCGCGGCGGAGGTTGTCTGGCGTGCTTTTTTAAGATCACGGACGAGGATTTTGGTTATTCCAAGGGAGACACCATTACCTGTCCGGTCCGCGATTAGTTCGCCATTCTTTTCAAGGGTGTTCCACACGCCGGATCCGACGGTGCCAAAGCCCGCTAAGCCAATTCCTAGTTTCTTACAATCACTCACGTGGCGAGGCTAGGGTGCGTGCGTGAAATCTCAAACTTGAAATTCATTTCAGGGAAAATGAAAAGCCCGGGGAAATTCCCCGGGCTTTTCTTAAAAAACGATATCTGAGTGCTGTGGGATCAGTCGTTGGACTCCGAGATGGAATCGCGCATGGAAGTGTCGGACTTGACGTTCTCCATACGGTAGTAGTCCATGACTCCGAGATTACCGGAGCGGAAGGCTTCAGCGAGGGCCAGCGGGACTTGAGCTTCTGCCTCGACGACTTTGGCTTTCATTTCCGCAACACGAGCGATCATTTCCTGCTCGAGGGCAACCGCAGCAGCACGGCGGATTTCCGCTTCTGCCTGGGCCATGTTTTTATTGGCTTCGGCCTGTGCCTCTTGGAGTTGCGCACCGACGTTTTCGCCGACATCGACGTCAGCGATATCGATGGAAAGAATTTCAAACGCAGTGCCGACATCGAGGCCGCGTGCAAGCACGACCTTGGAAATGGAGTCGGGACTTTCTAGGACGACTTTGTAGCTGTCCGCAGAGCCGATGGTGGTAACGATACCCTCGCCGACACGGGCGATGATGGTTTCTTCTTTTGCTCCGCCGACGAAGCGGTCGAGGTTGGTGCGGACGGTCACGCGGGCGCGGACTTTAACTTGGATGCCGTCTTTGGAAACGCCGTCAATAGTGGAGCGGCCTGAGGTGACGGATGGACAGTCGATGACTTTTGGATCGACCGAGGTGCGCACTGCTTCGACTACTGATTTCTCTGAGCCTTTGGTTGCGAGGTCGATAGCACAGGCACGATCCCAATTGAGCTCGATTCCGGCTTTCTGGGCGGCGATGAGTGCTTGGATGGTGGGAAGGACGTTACCACCAGCGAGGAAGTGAGCTTCGATTTCATTGATATCGATTTCTATTCCGGCCTTCTTTGCTGTGATGCGGCTGTCGACGATGGGGCCGTATGGAACCTGTCTGAGTCGCATCGCGATGAGATCAGAGAAGCCGACATAAGCTCCGGCGAGCCATGCACGCAGCCAGACGCTGAAGAAGGAGAGAACGACGAAGGCGATGACGATGCCGACGATGCCGAGCACGACGAGTAGGATGGTAGAGAGATCCATGTTGATTTATTTTTTAGTTCTTACGGTTAGTTGAAATGAATTAGCGGAGATGACTTCGAGTTCGGTATCTTTTGGAATTTGTCCAGACTCTGACATGGCTTGGTATTGTTTTCCAGAAATCAGGACCACGCCACTAGGCGAGAGGACCGTGACGGATGTAGCGATTTTGCCAATCAAATCCCGACTACTTTCTTTAAAATTACTGGAAGAGCCTTTTATCTCGCGGCTAAGAAAGAATTGCCTTCCCATCCGAGTGTTAGGGAGAATCTTAAATTGGATGTAAAAAATGATGATAGCTGCAACGATGGTGATGCAAATTGCGATTATGCCCTCTGTCGTTCCAAGGGTTACAAATGAAAGGATGCACCCAGTAAATAGCAGTATGCCGCCGCCGATTCCGAGGATTCCTCCGGGTATCATGACCTCCAAGGCGAGCAGAAGCAGGCCGATGGTAAAAAGAAGAATGATGATTTCCATGGCGATATCTTAGAAGATGTTTTCAGCTTTGAAAGCAGAACAGTTCAGGCGACGACGTCGACCTTGAGTTCGAATTCACCTACCGAGATGACTTTTACGGTCGATCCTGGATCGGCGGTCCCGATGGTAAGCCGTGCATCGTAGCGTTTCCCGAGGATCTCGATTTCACCAGCGGGGAATAAGCCGCTCACTGCATGTCCGGTTGCACCAATGAGAGATGATTCGCGGCGCGCGGTGGAAGAGAGTGTGGTCTCTCCGCCAATGGATGATGCGAGAACCATGCCTCCCCATAGTCCGCCGTGGGGCATGAACCGGAGCAGGAGTATAAAAGTCAGGATCGCGCCGCAGAGGCCTGTGATGAGATTAAGGAGCGGGCGGAAGAGGAAATTGGAATCCCATGGGATGGGTTGATCCGGCCAAATGTCCGCCATGCCCCAGAGCAGAGAACCCAGCATTAGCAAGGCTCCCGGAACAGCTAGGACGAAGAAGCCGGGGATGAAAAATAAGTCAATGGCGACGAGTAGAAAGCCGATGAAGAAAAACAGGGCAGCTTCTTGACCTGAAAGACCAGCGGCGTAGTGACCAAAAAATACGATGCCGAGTAGGATGGCTCCACCGATTCCAAAAATACCAAATCCCGGGGTTTTAAATTCAATGAAGATAAGCACGAGCCCACCGGCCAGAAGCAGCGGAGCGATCGCGGTTATTAGCTGAGCAAGTCTCTCCGACCAGGTGACTTCGAGCCTTGTGACGGTGTAGTTGCCCTCTCCGAAAAGGGTGTCGGTGAGCGCTTCGAGCGAGGGAGCTATGCCAGTTGCGAGTAAGGGCCGGAGCGGCGTTCCATATTCCTTCATCGCTTCGCCAGCAGTGAGAGAAAGGAGTTCGCCTTTGGGCTTTAGTATTTCTTCTCCGAATTTCAGTTCGTAGTCGGCATCGATCATCGCGGAGATCGCTTTGGCGCGGTTTTCGTCATCGCCTGACATCGCGCGGACGCGGGCTTTGAGGTAGGAAACGATTTTCTGTTTCATTGACTCATCGATTTCCGCGCCACCACCCGAAACGGGGGCTGCCGCACCGATGATGGCGGTGGGAGCAAACCAGATTTCATCAGTTCCGGCGGAGATTAGGGCCCCAGCAGAAATGGCTTCGGTATTGATGTAGGTGACGACTTTACCGGGGAATTTCTCGATTGCTTTGAGGATTTCAAAAGTGGTGTCAAGGCGGCCACCAGGGGTTTCCATATCGAGGATGACCGTATCAGCGCCTTGTTCGATCGCGGTTTTGAGGCCGCGGCGGAGAATGTAGAGTTCGGGGGGTGCAATCTGGTCGCGTATCGGAATGATAACGACTTTCTGCTGAGTGGGTTTTTCCTCGTTTTCCTTGCTTGAGACAGGGAGCAAGCCCGCGAAGAAGAGGGTGAGGAAGATCAGTTTTTTCATGCGATTTTAGTTTTCTGAGAATAAACGAAGGACGACTGCTAACCGAGCACTATAGCACTACGCGAGGTGGTGTAGAATTTCAATTGCCCATCGCTGTGGATCGGGTATTCGGCGGCCGGGTCAATGCGGCCGTGGCCGCCATAGCATTTCGCGTCGGAATCGAGCAGGAGCTCATGGTTTTTTTTCTGGTGAGGTTTGACTCCGTAGCCGGGGATGGATTTGTCATGTGAGAGGTTGATGATGAAGATTAAGTTGGCGCGCTCTGCGATGATGATTTTGTTCTCATTATCGATGTGGAGTAGGTTTGCGGGTGGTGCTTGGAGAAGGTTCCGTTCTTTCGCCAAGGCAACGAGGTCGCGATCCCAATCTGCGAGCCAATCATATTTCAGTTCCGGATTATCGACTAGTGACCACTGGCGCCGGCAGTAATGGTAGGACCAGTTGTTACCTTCGCGTGGGAAGTCCAGCCATTCGGGATGACCGAATTCATTACCCATAAAGTTGAGCCAGCCTTCTCCGCCGAAGGCGAGAGTCATGAGGCGGATGATCTTGTGAAGAGCGATGCCGCGTTCGACGACGGGATGGTCATCTTCTTTGTTCATGTGCCAATACATCTCCTTATCCATGAGGCGGAAGGCGATGGTTTTGTCACCGACCAATGCTTGGTCGTGACTTTCGGCATAGGAGATCGTGGCTTCACCGTGGCGGCGATTGTTGAGGACGCCCCAGAGCTCATCCATGTTCCAGTCTTCGTCGCGCTGGTCTTTGAGTAGCTTGATCCAATGATCGGGAATACCCATGGCTAGGCGGTGTGTGAAACCGATGCCTCCCTCAGAGTTCGGACGGCAGAGACCGGGCATGCCGGACATGTCCTCGGCGACGACTATCGCACCGGGTTTGATTTCCGAGATGAGTTGGTTGGCGAGTTTGAGATAGAGTATCGCGTCCTCATCGGCATCGTCCCCGAAGTAGTCTTCGTAGGAGCCGAAGGCGCGGTTGCCATGCGAGTGGTAGAGCATGGAAGTGATGCCATCGAACCGGAAGCCGTCGAAGCGAAATTCCTCAAGCCAGTAGAGCACGTTCGAAAGCAGGAATCTGCGGACTTCGGGGCGGCTGTAATCAAAGCATTTCGAGTCCCATTGAGGATGTTCACCTTTATCTCCGGAGTGGAAATACTGATGCCCAGAGCCGTCGAGATTGTTGAGGCCTTCGGAAATATTTTTAACCGCGTGTGAGTGGACAATGTCGAGCAGGACCGCGATGCCCATGCCGTGTGCGGTATCGATCAGATATTTCAGATCTTCCGGAGTGCCGAAGCGCGAGCAGGAGGCGAAGAATGAGGAGACGTGGTAGCCGAAGGACCCATAATATGGGTGCTCTTGGACGGCCATGAGCTGGACGGTATTGTAACCAGCTTTTTGAATACGTGGGAGGATGTCATCGGCGAACTCGCGGTAGGAATGCACGCGTGGCTCTTCGCCAGCCATTCCGGTATGAGTTTCGTAGATGTAAGGAGTCTTGATTTCCGATGGGTCGAATTCGTGCTGCCACTCGTAGTTTTTTGAAGGAGCCCAGATTTGGGCCATGTAATCGTGACTCACCGGATCTTGAACGGTTCGCCTAATCGTGGCTGGCAAGCGGTCGAGTGATGAATTGTCCGCGCCGAGAATGTGGAGTTTGATTTTCTCGCCGTGTTTCAATTCAGTAGCGGGAAGTTTGAGCTGCCAGATGCCGCCGTCTAGTTTCTGAAGCTTGTTAGCTTCCCGATTCCATTGATTGAAATCACCCACCAACGAAACTGCTTTCGCTTCGGGTAACCATTCGCGGACCATCCAGTAGTTTCCTTCTTTGTTGAAATGAATACCGTGTTCTTCGTGAGTGCGACTGTAAGCGGTGAGCGAATCGCGGCTTTCACGAATTTCAGCTAAGGTTGTTTCGAAGCGAGCGGTGCGCGCCAGGATCGCTTCGGTTTGGGGTTCCAACCATGGGTCGTCCTGGACGAGTTTGGGGAGCTTTGCCGATGTTGCCATGTAGGAAGTTAAACTCGGAAGCGGGGTGCTTGGGAACTGAAAAGCAGATTTGGAGGGAGTTCTTCCGCTTCGGAGGCATTAGATACTTCGTGGGTGAAATTGAAACTTGGTTCGGGTGATTGAAGAGCTAACCTCCGCCCATGTATCTGAGTGAGATTCAAATTGGGTTCACGAGTTGGGATTGGGTGGTGTTGGTAGGGTATCTTTTGTTGACAACATGGGTGGGTCACAAGATGAGTGGTCAGCAGGCAAGTATTAAGGATTTCTTTTTGGGCGGAAGGACTTTGCCTTGGTGGGCGGTGAGTGGCTCGATGATCGCCACAGAGATCAGTGCGCTGACTTTTATTGGAGTGCCCGGAATTGTGTTCGGGCTGCAGGGGGATTGGACTTATTTGCAATGGGGGTTGGGCTCAATGGTGGCTCGCTTTGCGGTGGCGTATTGGTTGGTGCCTCTTTATTACGAGAAAGAGATTTACAGTCCCTACGACTTTATGGGCAACCGCCTTGGCTCAAAGGTGAAGACTCTGGTCACGGCATTGTTCTCGATCGGTTCGGTTTTGGGGCAAAGTGTGCGCGTATTGGTCACTGCGATCATTCTGCGAGAAGTGACGGATATGCCCGTTGAGTTCTGCATTCTGGTGATTGGTTTGGTTGCCGTAATCTGGACGTTGATGGGTGGTATGCAAACGGTGATCTGGACAGATGTAATGCAGTTTTGCCTATTCGTGTTCGGTGGACTACTGGCTTTCTTTCTATTAGTGAAAGGGCTGGGCTGGAACGAAATCGTCGCCCTGAACCAAGTAGTGGTGGATGGGACTGCGATCGACAAGATGCGCTTCCTTGATCTGACTGCCCCTTTTGAAAAACCGGAACTGCGTTATACCTTGTGGGTGGGCTTGTTGGCGATGCCTTTCCAGAACTTTACGGCGTTCGGGGTGGACCAGTTAAATACGCAGCGAATGTTTTGCTGTGGGAATGTGAGGGATGCGCGCAAGGCGATGTGCTGGAGCAGTCTTTCGCTTGCAATCACGCTATTGATGTTGGCGGTTGGTTCGGGCTTGTTTGCCTGGTATCAGCAATTTCCGCCGGAGGCGGCCTTGGCGACGAAGTTCGCAGAGAGCCCGAACAATGTTTTTCCGGCTTGGATCGTGCGTGAAGTCCCGGTGGGCCTGACCGGCCTGATTCTGGCTGGAGCATTCGCGGCAGCCATATCGAGTTTGGATTCGATTCT
>Ga0307934_1000840_pt1 | contig 21102 bp, 17 predicted proteins | sample OrgLakmetageno90_FD_201838 | JGI IMG/M metagenome (GOLD analysis project Ga0307934, IMG submission 201838) | Saline water microbial communities from Organic Lake, Antarctica - #90 | ecosystem: Environmental > Aquatic > Non-marine Saline and Alkaline > Saline | place: Antarctica: Organic Lake... | reverse complement strand
TAAATTAAAAATTAAAAAAAGTTGTCATGACTATAGAAATAAAAATCCCCTCTCCAGGAGAGTCAATTACCGAAGTAGAAATCGCTGCTTGGTTGGTAAAAGATGGAGACTTTGTAGAAAAAGACCAAATAATTGCTGAATTGGATTCAGACAAAGCTTCGCTAGAATTGCCAGCCGAAGAAAGTGGAATTATTACACTAAAAGCCAAAGAAGGAGCACTAATAGCCGTTGGAGAAATCGTTTGTCTTATAGATACTTCTCAAGCAAAACCGACAATGCTGGCATCAAAAAAATCAGCGGTAAGCAAAACTGACACTTCTTCTGAAGAAACTAAAACGGTAGAAATAAAAGAAGACGCAACAAATAAGAATACCGTAAAAGCTTCGCCCATTGCAAAAAAGATTTTGGATGAAAAAGGAATTCCTTATAAAAAAGTTCAAGGCTCTGGAACAAATGGCAAAATCACCAAAGAAGATGCCATAAATGCTTTGAATAGTATGGGAAGTGCTGGTAGTGGATTTAGGGGTGAAGAACGAAAAAAAATCTCGATGCTTCGAAGAAAAGTGGCTGAACGATTGGTAGCGGTAAAAAATCAAACTGCCATGCTAACTACCTTCAATGAGGTAGATATGAAAGCTATTTTTGATTTAAGAAAAGAATACAAAGAACCATTTAAGGAAAAACACCAGGTGAGCCTTGGTTTTATGAGTTTCTTTACACTTGCCGTGGTAAGAGCGCTAAAGATGTTTCCAGAAGTAAATTCTATGCTGAATGGTGATCAGAAAATCACTTATGGCTTTCAAGACATATCGATTGCTGTTTCTGGTCCAAAAGGCTTGATGGTTCCGGTGATTAGAAATGCTGAAAATCTATCGTTTAAAGGTGTTGAAAAGGAAGTAAAAAGATTGGCAATCAAAGCGCGTGAGGGAAAAATTACGGTAGATGAAATGACGGGTGGTACTTTTACCATTACCAACGGAGGTGTATTTGGCTCTATGCTCTCTACACCCATCATCAACCCACCACAAAGTGGGATTTTAGGCATGCACAACATCATTGAAAGACCCGTGGCTATTGATAGTCAAGTAGTCATTCGACCAATGATGTATGTTGCTTTATCCTACGACCATAGAGTCATCGATGGTAGAGAATCCGTTGGTTTTTTAGTGGCTATAAAAGAGGCGATTGAAAATCCTATAAGTCATTTGATGGATGACAATCCAATGGCTGCTTTGGAGCTTTGAAGTGGAATGATGTTGATACACAGTCCAATCTTAAAAAACACATAAACTACTAAAAATAAGTAATTAAAATATGCTTGCAAGTGTTATTACAGTAAGGGTTAGGTATGGCGAAACTGACCAAATGGGGTATTGTTATTATGGTAATTATGCGCAATATTTTGAAATAGGCAGAACCGAGTGGTTGAGAGAAAATGGTATTTCTTATAAAGAAATGGAATTGACAGGAATCATGCTTCCCGTAACAGATCTTCAAATAAAATACCTAAAACCAGCAAAGTATGATGATTTACTTACCATTAAAACATATGTAAAGAACAAACCCACTGCAAAAATTGAATTTTATTATGAAATTTTCAATGGCGAAGAATTGCTAACCACGGGTACTACTTCACTCGTGTTTATAAATACAGCAAAAAATAGACCTGTAAAGGCACCCCAATACATTCTTGACCAGTTTTAGTTTTTAATTTCAAGCAAGTTTAATGCTACAAACTTTTAAAAATCACATAAATTCTAAATTTCCTTTACTTAAAAAAGCAAAGATTCTGGTTGCTATTTCTGGAGGAATAGACAGCGTGGTGTTGGCAAATTTGTTGTACGCACTGAATTATGATATTGCATTGGCGCACTGTAACTTTAAGTTAAGAGCTGAAGAAAGTGATGCAGATGCTGTTTTTGTTAAGCAACTTGCAAAAGATTATAAAATTGAATTCTTTACCCGTTCTTTTAACACCAATTTGTATGCGTCAGAAAATCAATTGTCTATACAAATGGCAGCAAGAGAATTGAGGTATCATTGGTTTCAAGAAATACTTACTCAACACAAATTTGATCATATTGCCACTGCCCACCATCACGATGATGTGTTAGAAACATTTATTATTAATTTATCTCGAGGAACTGGGCTTGATGGCTTGTGTAGTATTCCAGATACAAATGGTCATATATTCAGGCCTCTTCTCCCCTTTTGCAAAGAAGAAATTTTAAATTATGCAAAAGAAGAAAAATTATTATGGAGAGAAGATAAGAGCAATTCCTCGATTAAGTACAAAAGGAATAAAATAAGGCATCAAATTACGCCGCTATTAAAAGAATTGAACCCTTCATTTCTAGAGTCTTTTAAGAAGACAATTAATAACTTAAGAGAAAGCAAAGAGTTAATTGATTTACAGATTGACAATTTTTCAAAACAAATTGCCATAGAAAAAGGTGCTGAAATTCATTTGGATTGCGCACAAATTTTAAAATTATTGAAACCCAAAGTCTTCTTATTTCACTTTTTTAAAAAATATAATTTTAACCAATGGGAAGATATTTTTAGGTTACTAAAATCTCAAACTGGCAAAAAAGTTTGGAGCAGTACTCATCAAATTTTAAAAAATAGAGAGCACTTGATATTGTCTGATATTGATAAAAAAATCAAGCAGGCTATTTTTCTTATAAATAAGAGTACAGAAGCAATTGAAGAACCAATAGATCTAAAATTTAAAACTAGAACAATTGGTGATTTAGACGATTACAAATCAATTCTTCTTACAAAAGAAGAAAATAAAAATATCGAGTTTATAGATGCCTCAAAGATTTCTTATCCATTGTTATTAAGAAAATGGCAACCTGGTGACTACTTTTATCCTATTGGTTTGAAGGGAAGAAAAAAAATTAGCAATTTTTTTAAAGACAAAAAATATTCCTTAAACCAAAAAGAAAATATATGGTTATTGGTTTCTGGTAATCAAGAGATTGTTTGGATTATAGGAGAACGACTCGACCGTCGATTTATAGTTGCAAAAGAAACTACATCCCTAATTGAAATGAGTTTAAATCCTAAACTGTAGAAGTTAATTTCTGTTGCTTTAGATAAGTTATTCGCTCAAACGAACTAACTAATTTGAGCATAATTAAACAACTTAAAGATCGATAACAATGGCTTAAAGCGCTTTGTCAATCATTTCGGCATAAACCTGCTTTTGAGCAACTCCTACCTGCTTTTTCACAACTTCGCCGTCTTTAAATAAAAGTACTGTTGGAATATTTCTTACGCCGTATTTCGCTGCAATTATTTGATTAGCATCTACATCTAATTTAGTTACAATTGCTTTGCCATTGTAATCATCAGCCAATTCATCGATTACAGGTCCTAGCATTCTACATGGGCCGCACCACGATGCCCAAAAATCAACCAACACAGGTTGTTTAGATTCTAATACTGTTTCGTTGAAGGTTTCTTCTGTTAATTGTATCGCCATTATTATATATTTTTTACAAAAATAAATTTAAAAACATCATACTAACTCCATTGACTTAATTATTTTGTCTATGTATTATAGAAAACACTTATTGAATATTTTTTTTCAATGAAGAATGAAGTTTGTATTTTTCTTAAATCTTATTCAAGATTTGAAAGCAATAGTTCTTCTTGTGTTACCATGATATTTTATGTTTTTGACAATAAAATTTAGCTATTTTTTAATATTGAAAATTTTTTTTTGAAAAATGAAGAAAGCTCTCTATATTTGCAAAGTCCTAAAGTAGGGCGACTAAGATTTTAAGATTTAATAAAACAGTTATAATAAGACCTTACCGATGAAAAGAACTTATCAGCCTTCAAAAAGAAAAAGAAGAAACAAACACGGTTTCAGAGAGCGAATGGCCACCAAAGCTGGAAGAAGAATCTTATCAAGAAGAAGAGCAAAAGGTAGAAAAAAACTGAGTGTTTCTTCAGATCCAAGACCTAAGAAATAATGATATAATTTAAAAATTATATAAGGTGTCACTTTATCGGTGACACCTTTTTTTTGACCTTTCATGAAGTAAGTGTTCCAATTCATATAATTTCCCAACACAATTATGCCAAAAAATAGCAACATCAAATCAACATTGATCATCGGTTCTGGTCCGATCATCATCGGACAAGCTTGTGAGTTTGATTATTCAGGTTCTCAAGCAATTAGATCCTTAAAAGAAGAAGGTATTGAAGTTGTTTTAATCAACTCAAACCCGGCAACCATCATGACAGACCCTTCTTTGGCAGATCATGTTTATCTAAAACCACTTACTACAAAGTCGATTATTGAGATTTTAAAAAAACATCCTCAAATCGATACCGTACTGCCTACTATGGGAGGTCAAACTGCTTTGAATTTATGCATTGAAGCTGACGAAAAAGGTATTTGGAAAGATTTTGGAGTCGCATTGATTGGGGTAGATATTGACGCCATCAACATCACAGAAAATAGAGAAGAGTTTAGAAAATTAATGATAAAGATTGGAATAGGTCAGGCACCTTCCACTATTGCAAATTCATTTTTAAAAGGTAAAGAAATTGCGCAAGAGTATGGATTTCCACTTGTTATTAGGCCTTCTTTTACCCTAGGAGGTTATGGCGCTTCTATTGTATACGAACCCGAAGACTTTGACACGCTTTTAAGAAGAGGGTTGGAAGCTTCTCCTATTCACGAAGTAATTATAGACAAAGCACTGATTGGCTGGAAAGAGTATGAGCTTGAATTGTTGCGTGATAAAAATGACAATGTCGTTATCATTTGCACCATAGAAAACATGGATCCCATGGGAATTCATACTGGCGACTCCATTACTGTTGCTCCTGCCATGACTTTAAGCGATCGAACTTTTCAGAGAATGCGCGACATGGCGATACACATGATGCGATCGATTGGAGATTTTGCCGGTGGTTGTAACGTGCAATTTGCAGTTAGCCCAGATGAAAAAGAGGATATTATTGCTATTGAAATCAATCCTCGTGTTTCTCGATCATCTGCCTTGGCATCAAAAGCTACTGGCTACCCTATTGCCAAAATTGCTGCAAAGCTTGCTTTGGGCTACCATTTAGATGAATTAAAAAATCAGATTACAAAAACTACCTCTGCCCTATTTGAGCCTACGCTAGACTATGTGATTGTGAAAATACCTCGTTGGAATTTCGATAAATTCGAAGGGGCTGAAAAAACCCTTGGGCTACAAATGAAGTCTGTTGGAGAAGTAATGGGTATTGGTCGTTCTTTTCAAGAAGCGCTGCACAAGGCTACTCAATCCTTAGAAATCAAAAGAAATGGACTTGGGGCTGATGGTAAAGGAGAAAAAAATTATCAAAAAATCATTGACAAACTTAAATACCCTAGCTGGGATCGAGTTTTTATCATTTACGATGCTATTCAGTTAGGAATTCCACTAAGTCGAATTCAAGAAATCACAAAAATTGATACTTGGTTTTTAAAACAATACGAAGAGTTGTTCCACTTAGAACAACAAATATCTTCACATAGTTTAGATAATTTACCATATGATCTTTTTTTAGAGTCAAAGCAAAAAGGATTTGCAGACAGACAAATAGCTCATATGCTCGGATGCCTAGAAAGTCAAGTACATGCAAAGCGCATAAAACTAAATATTCAAAGGGTTTACAAATTAGTAGATACTTGTGCTGCTGAGTTTGAGGCAAAAACACCTTATTACTATTCAACTTTTGAAAATACAGTGATGAATGCTGATGGCAGTACTTATACTGACAATGAAAGCGTTCGAACAAATAAAAAGAAAGTGATTGTACTCGGTTCTGGCCCAAATAGAATTGGTCAGGGAATTGAGTTTGATTATTCCTGTGTACACGGTATTTTGGCGGCAAAGGAATGTGGCTATGAAACCATCATGATCAATTGTAATCCAGAAACTGTTTCTACCGATTTTGACATTGCAGACAAGCTTTACTTTGAACCTGTTTTTTGGGAACACATTCATGATATTATCAAGCATGAGCATCCCGAAGGAGTAATTGTGCAACTTGGTGGACAAACGGCACTAAAACTAGCAGAAAAACTAGACAAATACGGCATCAAAATCATAGGCACTAGTTTTCAATCGCTAGATTTGGCAGAAGACCGAAAGCGTTTTTCTGAACTACTGGATGAGTTGAAAATTCCTTTTCCAAAATACGGAACCGCAACTACTGCTGATGAAGCCTTGGAAGTTGTAAATAACCTCCATTTTCCAATTCTAGTAAGACCATCTTATGTATTGGGTGGACAAGGCATGAAAATTGTAATTAATAAGGAAGAGCTTGAAGAACATGTAGTTGATTTATTAAGAAAGATACCTAATAATGTACTCCTACTCGATCATTACCTAGATGGCGCCATTGAAGCAGAGGCAGATGCTATTTGTGATGGAGAAGATGTATATATCATTGGAATTATGGAACACATAGAGCCTTGCGGTATTCATTCTGGTGACTCAAATGCCACACTTCCCCCTTTTAATTTAGGAGAATTTATATTGCAACAAATAAAAGATCATACCAGAAAAATTGCATTGGCCTTAAACACCGTAGGTCTTATAAATATTCAGTTTGCTATTAAAAACGATACGGTTTACATCATAGAAGCCAATCCAAGAGCTTCTAGAACCGTTCCTTTTATTTCCAAAGCTTACAAAGAACCATATATCAACTACGCAACCAAAGTAATGCTTGGAGAACACAAGCTTAAAGACTTTAAATTCAATCCAATACTAGAAGGTTACGCAATCAAAGAACCTATATTTTCATTTAATAAATTTCCTAAAGTTGATAAAAAACTAGGACCTGAAATGAAATCTACAGGCGAGCGAATCACTTTTATTGAGGATTTAAGAAATGATTTTTTTTATGAGTTGTACTCTAGAAGAAAAATGTATTTGAGCAAATAAAAAATTGATATTAATCAAAACATTTTTTTTATTAAAAACACTACTACAAAGTGTTACTTTTGCAATAACTTAGTTATAACAATTATTATCCTATGGAAATATTAATCAAGGCGATTCAATTATTAATGAGCTTATCTTTATTGGTAATCTTGCACGAGTTTGGGCATTACTTGCCAGCCAAACTTTTTAAAACCAGGGTTGAAAAATTTTATCTTTTTTTCGATTATAAATTTTCAATTTTCAAGAAAAAAATTGGTGATACCGTCTACGGAATCGGATGGATTCCGCTTGGAGGTTATGTAAAAATTTCGGGGATGGTTGACGAAAGCATGGATACCGAGCAATTAAAACAACCTCCACAGCCATGGGAATTCAGGTCAAAACCAGCATGGCAACGATTAATCATCATGCTTGGTGGTGTAACAGTCAACTTTCTACTTGCTTTAGTCATTTACATAGCAATGACTTATGTATGGGGTGTGCAGGTTTTAAAACCATCGGATGTAAAGCACGGTTTTGCTGTAGATAGCACATTTGTAAAATACGGATTTGAGAATGGAGATAAAATACTTAAAATTAACAATGTAACTCCTGAAAATGCCCTGACTATCAATAAAAATTTACTATTGAGGTCTGTTAAATCTATTCAGGTAGAACATGCAAACGGCATACAAGAAACCATTGATCTTCCTAAAAATATTGACAATATCATGTGGAAATCGGGTGTGTTAGAACCCTTTAAACCAAGAGTATTAGCTGTTATAGATTCTGTATTAAATGATTCCCCTGCAGGAATATCTGGCATGGAAAAAGGCGACAAAATTGTTTCTGTAAACAACGAACCCGTAAAATTTTGGGGAGAACTTATTGCAGCTACCAAAGACAAAGAAAACATTACCATCAATGTACTCAGATCAAAAGAAGAACGATCGATTTTGATAAACAAACAGAAGGATAGCATGCTAGGGGTTTCTTTTGATAACAGGGCATCCATAAGTTATGCTACCCATATGCCATCTTTTGGAAAAAGTATTGTAATTGGTTCTGAAAGAACTTATTGGTCACTCAAAGATTTTATCTCTCAGTTTAAATTTGTGTTTACGGAAAAAGGTGCGCAAAATTTAGGTGGATTTATTGCTATTGGCAACATATTTCCTTCATCATGGAGTTGGGAATCTTTCTGGGGTATTACCGCATTTTTATCAGTAATGCTTGGCTTTATGAATTTATTACCAATTCCTGCGCTCGATGGCGGACACGCCCTTTTTACAATCATAGAAATGATTACAAGAAGAAAGCCAAGCGATAAGTTTATGGAATATGCACAGCTTACAGGGTTTGTAATACTAATCTGTTTGGTGTTATTCGCAAATGTAAATGACGTTATCAAGTTATTTAGGTAATGTTCATATTTACAAAAAATTCTCTTTGATTTAGAATTTGCTCTTTATAAATAAAATTCAAATTTTAGATTGAATTAATCATAAATTTAATCTCTTTAAAGATGTTTGAAGCAGTTATTTCTTTCAAAAATGGGCAAATCTATCAGCAAGAAAATTTGGTATTAGATAATGTAAACTTATCTATCAAACAGACAGAATTCGTATATCTCATTGGTAAAACTGGAAGTGGTAAGAGCAGCTTCCTAAAAACATTGTATGCAGAATTACCTATAAAAGAAGGATATGCAAACATTGCTGGTTTTGATCTCAACAATCTTTCAGATGAAGATATTCCTTACTTAAGAAGAAAACTAGGAATTGTTTTTCAGGATTTTAAACTGCTCAATGATAGAAGTGTCAAGCAAAACTTGCTTTTTGTGCTCAAAGCTACTGGATGGAGAGACAAAGAAAAAATCAACCAACGAATTGACGAAGTACTCTCAAAAGTAGGAATGCAGTCAAAGCGCGATAAAATGCCTTTTGAATTATCGGGTGGAGAACAACAAAGAATTGCTATTGCAAGGGCGCTTCTAAACGATACAGACTTGATACTTGCAGATGAGCCAACCGGAAACTTAGACCCTGCTACCTCTATCGAAATCATGAATGTGTTGAAAGAAATTCATTTAAGCGGAAAAGCAATTTTGATGGCAACACACGATTATCCGCTCATACTAAAGTACCCACAACGAACTTTGAAATGTGAAGATGGAAAAATTTTTGAAATAATTCACCCAAAATCTAACCGATGATTTCGGTAGTAATTCCAGTATATAATTATTTAGTTACTAACTTAGTTCAGGAAATCTACAAACAATTAATAAATGAGCAAATCAATTTTGAGATTATTTGCCTTGATGATGCTTCCACTATTTCTTACCCTGAAAATAAAGCGCTCAATCAGTTAAAAAATGTTAGCTACCAGGTTTTAGCAGAAAACATAGGAAGAAGTCGTATTAGAAATCTACTTGCTTCAAAAGCCAACTATAGCTGGCTGCTATTTTTAGATGCAGACACCTACCCTACCAACGAAAATTTTATTAAAAAATACTTATCATCCATTAGAAATAATGAAGCTATAGTTTTTTGCGGTGGTATAAAACATAATAATGATATAACGACTAGGAAATCACATAAATTAAGAGCGGTTTATAGCAAAAAAAGAGAGTGTTTACAAGTAAAAAAAAGGAATAAAAAACCCTATTACCAGCTAAAAACTGCGAATTTACTCGTGCATCAATCTATATTTTCTGAGATTACTTTTTGTGAATTACTTGTTGATTATGGTTATGAAGACTTACTGTTTTTTCTTACCCTAAAAGCAAAAAATATTCCTGTAATTCATATCGAAAATCCTATTTCCCATCATGGAATTGATAGCAATGCAGTATTTATAGCAAAAACAAATGCAGCACTCAAAAATTTATATAATCTTGTAAAAAATGATCTTATAGCACAAAAAGAAACGCCATTACTTAGAATGCATCATTTTTTGAAAAAAAATGATCTTTTATGGTCAATTCAACTCTTTAGCAAGCTATTTCTTAGAATTATTAAAAAGATTTTGATTTTTTTTTACCCAAATCTATTTTTATTAGACCTGTATAAATTTTTGTTTTATTGCGAGTTAGAAATAAAATGAATTATTTTTTCAACTGCTATTCATCTAAAATTAATAATCACTTAAAATCTATTTCCTTTTTTAAAGAAATTATGGAGTTAAACGATCTACATCCCTTGGAAATAAACTCGCTTCTTTTACATTGCTTTTGTTGCAAATCAATGCGGTAATTCTTTCAAGACCTGTGGCACAACCTCCATGTGTAGGCATTCCATATTTAAAAGTTTGTAAATAAGATTCAAACTCTTTTGGACTAAGTCCCATTCGATTCATTTTTGCTACATAATCCTCGTATTTGTGAAGGCGTTGACCACCTGTAGTAATCTCTAAACCTCTGAATAACAAATCAAAAGAAAGTGTTTTTGATGGATCCTCTGGATCATCCATAGTATAAAAAGGTCTTTTGTCTGATGGATAATGCGTAACAAACACAAACTCTGTATTAAAATTACTTTTTGCATAACTGCAAATCAATCTTTCTTCTTCTGGCGAAAGATCATTGTCACCTCTAAAATCTTTTCCGAACTCTTTGAATACAGTTTCATGAACATCATCAAACTTCATTACCAAGTAATTTTTAATGCTTGGCAGCTCTACTTCTAGCAATGCTAATTCATGAGCGCACTGCGTTTGCAGTTTGCCAAAAATATAGTCGAGCACATTTGCCAATGTGTGCATGATCTCTTCATAACTTTCTGAAATCTGCATTTCGTAATCAAGGGAATAATACTCATTTAAATGCCTAGAAGTATTGTGTTTTTCAGCTCTAAAAACGGTGCTTTTTTCATATACTTTGCTAAAAACACCTACCATAATTTGCTTATAGAACTGTGGCGATTGAGCTAAATAAGCTTTTTTGCCAAAATATTCCAACGAAAAAACATTGGAACCACCTTCAGCACCCGAAAAAACCAATTTAGGAGATACAATTTGTGTAAATCCAAGTTCGGATAGCGCTTCTCCAAAAGAAGCATTGATACAAGCAGAGATTTTGAAAATTGAACGCTGTTGAGGATGTCTCAACGTAAGCGGACGATAATCGAAATTGGTGTCTAGGTTTACTTTTAGTTCTTTTTTTGAAATATCTAAAGGGTGTGGATATTCCGATGGCTCAGATAGTACTGTTACCTCTTCAATCTGCAATTCATAATCTCTCGGAGAAATTGCTAAATCTTTTATTTTTGCAGCTTTCACGATTCCTTTGATACGAATAGCACTTTCGGTTTTTAACGCTTCTGGGTTAAAATTAATAGCACTTTTTTCATAAACAGTCTGAAGCGTATAATCTTGATTTCTAAGAATGATAAAACCACCCCATGACAAGATTCGCATATTTTGAATCATTCCTTGTATTTCTACAGATTTTCCAACTAAATTTTGAAAATCGATTTTAGTAGAACTTATTTTTTGAAGTGCAACTGTTTGCATTTTTTAAAAATATTTGTTTGGTTAATTTTTAAAATTAATTGGGCGTGATTTAAACTACACGCTAATCATATGGGTTTTCAAAGAAATGATTGTGAAAACCTGAAAAAAATTATCGATAAAAAGGGAACTATTTCTTAAAAAGAAATATGTATTCCATGCTAATCAACAAGAATGGTAATTTTGTTGTTCTTCATTTCAATAATTCCACCATCAATCTCTATTTGATAACCTTTATTAATTGAAGTGAAGCGGTCACGAAACTTATCTTCAATCACCACATTTTTTCCCTTAAATTTTATAACTCCTTTTACCATACTCGAAACAATGGAAGCATGCTGATTAAGCATTTCAAAACTACCATTTGTGCCTGGCACAGCCACGGAATCAACTTCAGTTGAAAGCAAATAAGTTTCTGGGGTAACGATCTCTAAAATCATATGATTAAAACAACTTGATTAAATTTTTATGTTACTGTTTTATAAGAAAAATTATGCTTCTACTTCAGCAAGCATTTTTTCACCAGCCTCAATTACTTCTTCAATAGCACCTTTTAAGTTAAATGCTGGCTCTGGGTACTTATCCATTTCGCCATTCATGATCATATTGAATCCTTTGATGGTATCTTTGATATCAACCAAAACTCCTTTCATACCTGTAAATTGTTCAGCAACATGGAAGGGTTGAGATAGGAATCTCTGCACTCTTCTAGCCCTGTGTACTGCTAACTTATCTTCTTCAGAAAGTTCTTCCATTCCAAGAATTGCAATAATATCTTGAAGTTCTTTATATCGTTGAAGCAATTCTTTTACTCTTTGTGCACAATTGTAATGCTCATCGCCAAGTATTTCTGCAGAAAGAATTCTAGAAGTTGAATTTAAAGGATCTACCGCTGGGTAAATACCGAGTTCTGCAATTTTTCTAGAAAGTACAGTGGTGGCATCTAAGTGAGCAAAAGTAGTTGCTGGGGCAGGATCTGTTAAATCATCAGCAGGCACATAAACAGCTTGTACAGATGTAATTGAACCATTTTTTGTTGAAGTAATTCGCTCTTGCATCGCACCCATTTCGGTTGCCAATGTAGGCTGATATCCTACCGCAGACGGCATACGTCCAAGCAATGCTGAAACTTCTGAGCCAGCTTGCGTAAATCTAAATATATTGTCTACAAAGAAAAGTACATCTTTACCCTGATTGTCTTCTCCAGCACCACCATCTCTAAAATATTCTGCAATGGCAAGACCCGAAAGCGCTACTCTTGCTCTTGCTCCAGGTGGCTCGTTCATTTGACCAAATACAAAAGTACATTTGGATTCTTCCATCAATTTTTTATCAACCTTAGAGAGATCCCATCCGCCTTCTTCCAAAGACTTCATAAACTCATCGCCATATTTGATAATTCCAGACTCAAGCATTTCGCGTAGTAAATCATTTCCTTCACGAGTACGCTCTCCTACACCTGCAAAAACAGACAATCCTCCATGACCTTTGGCAATGTTATTGATCAATTCTTGAATTAATACTGTTTTCCCTACACCAGCTCCCCCAAACAAACCAATTTTTCCACCTTTTGCGTAAGGCTCAATCAAATCAATTACTTTTATTCCAGTATAAAGAACTTCCGAAGAAGTAGAAAGATCCTCAAATTTTGGTGGATCTCTGTGAATTGGTAAGCCATTTTTTCCATCTTTGGCAAGCTTTCCTAATCCGTCAATAGGGTCGCCTACTACATTTAGTATTCTTCCAAGAACATTCTTACCCACAGGAACTTTTATCATTTCTCCTGTTGCAATCACCTCAATACCTCTGCTTAGCCCATCTGTAGAATCCATAGCAATGGTTCTAACCGTATTTTCTCCAATGTGTTTTTGAGTTTCAAGAATGAGTTTAGACCCATCTTTTCTTGTAATCTCAAGCGCATCGTAAATCTTTGGAAGATCGATTGTGTTTTTAAAAACCACATCGATTACTGGACCAATGATTTGAGCTATTTCTCCTTTTGCTATTGACATTAATTTATTATTGAAATGTTAAACTTTAGTATCATTAAAAACTATGGTGGCAAATATATAGGTTTTGATTGAAAATGAAAATTGATTTTATACGTTAATGCTTAAATTTATAAAGTGCTACAATCTTCTGCTGATTTCTATGATATGTTCATATATTTGAATTGTAAAAAAATTCAAACTATGAAAACATTATCAGAAGACTTAAAATTGGCAATCAATTTGGCAAAAAGTATGGCGAAAAATTACCTCACCTTTTAAAAATCCTAAGCACCAAAGGAATAGATGCTCCTATCTCGATAAAAACCGAAAAAACGATACTACACTTAGCTGTTGAAGAAAAAAATCTGAATCTTGTTAAATTACTGCTGGAGCATGGAGCTAGCCTTGCCAAAAAAAGCAAAGGGGACAAAAACCCATTACAGCTCGCACTTATAGGTTCGCAATTTGAAATAGCAGAATTAATGCTAGAATGCAATGATTTAAAAGAAGTTATTGATGAACCTATTTCTGATGGAAACACTCCTTTGATGTTGGCAATCGATATGCAAAGACATAAACCTGAAGAAAAGCATCGTATCATTCAAAAACTTATTGATAAAGGCGCTAATCTTTTTAAAAAAGATAATCATGGTTGGTCCTTACTTCATAAAGCAGTCAAGGAACGTGATCTTAAATTGATGGAATTAATATTGGAATGCAATCAATTACAAAAAGTTATTAATGAACCAATTTCTAATGGAAAAACCCCTTTGATGTTGGCAATTAATATAGGGGGAAATAAAAAGTATCCTATCATTCAAAAACTCATTGGTAATGGTGCTAATCTTTTTGAAAAAGATAATGACGGTTGTTCTGTACTTCATATTGCAGTCCTGAAAGAAGATCCTAAATTGCTGGAATTAATACTGGAATTAATGCTGGATTATAATAAATTACAAGAATTTATTAATCAGACTGATAATAATGAAAACACTCCTTTGATGTTAGCAATGAACATAGGAAAAAATGAAAATGAAGAAAAGCATAGTTTCTTTCAAAAACTAGTTGATAATGGCGCTAATCTTTTTAAAAAAAACAATCGTGGCTATTCTGCACTTCATATAGCAGTAAAGCAAGCTGATATTAAATTGATGGAATTAATACTGGAATGTGATGAATTACAAGAATTTATTAATGAGACTGATAATAATGGAAACACTCCTTTGATGTTAGCAATGGATATAGGAAAAAATAAATGTGAAAAAAGGTATTGTATCTTTCAAAAACTAGTTGATAATGGCGCTAATCTTTTTAAAAAAAATAATGATGGAAAAAACCCAGCAGATTTTGCAAGGCATTTACTACAGATACCTTCAAGTTTTCCAGAAGTGCTTAATGAAAATGGTTTAATATCAATAAATTACTCTGCCCTAAACACTCTAAATTTATTAGAAAAATTTGAAAAAAAGCATTTAGAATATCGTCAAAGATTATATGATAATTATAATAATAAGGAGAGGCTTGTAAATCTTGCTAATTTTGTTACATCAAATATTGCTTCTTCCCCCAAAGAATTTAAAGAAGAACCAGAAAAGAATTCAGATCAACAAATAAAGGCAGTTGAAAAAAACCTAAGTGTTGTGAAACTTTAATATGAAAAATTAAGTGTCTTTTACACACTATATACCAACCATAATTCCCTAAGCCAGCGCTCGTTTTTAACGAGTGCCTACAAAGGGTAGTTCTTAACAGCTATTACTTTTAAAATAGAGTACTAATTACAAAGGTTCGACTGTTGGGGGATTTCTTAAAATCCTTGTTTCAAAAAAATCGCAACTAATCAAATATCAATATTTGCATACTTTGCATTCTGCTCAATAAATTCTCTTCTAGGCGGAACATCTTCTCCCATAAGCATTGAAAACACACGGTCTGCCTCTGATGGATTATCTAGGGTTACCTTTCTTAGCGTTCTAAATTCTGGGTCCATGGTAGTATCCCAAAGTTGCGAAGCATTCATTTCTCCAAGACCTTTATATCGCTGAATAGCTACATCTCCTCCCATTTTTTGAGCAATCAAATCTCGCTGGTCGTCATTCCATGCATATTCTTTTTTCTGACCTTTTTTAACCAAGTAAAGTGGCGGTGTTGCAATGTAAATATGTCCATTTTCAATCAATCTCCTCATGTATCTAAAAAAGAAAGTAAGAATCAACGTTGCAATGTGGCTTCCATCTACATCGGCATCACACATGATTACTACTTTATGGTAACGCAATTTATCTAAGTTCAGCGCTTTGCTATCTTCAGGTGTGCCAATAGACACCCCAAGTGCGGTAAACATATTTTTGATCTCTTCATTTTCAAAAACCTTGTGTTCCATGGCTTTTTCTACATTCAAAATTTTCCCTCTTAAAGGAAGAATTGCTTGAAAAGCCCTGTTACGACCTTGTTTTGCTGTTCCGCCTGCAGAATCTCCCTCCACCAAAAATATTTCACATTGTTCTGGGTCAGTTTCCGAGCAATCACTCAATTTCCCTGGCAATCCACCAATGCTCATCACCGTTTTTCGCTGCACCATTTCTCGTGCTTTTCTTGCAGCATGCCTTGCTTGTGCTGCTAAAATTACTTTTTGAACAATGGCTTTTGCATCTGCTGGATTTTCTTCCAGGTAATTGTTAAGCATTTCCGACACCGCTTGGCTTACCACAGCGGTAACTTCACGGTTTCCAAGCTTTGTTTTTGTTTGACCTTCAAACTGAGGTTCTGCAACTTTTACAGAAATAATTGCGGTAAGTCCTTCTCTAAAATCATCTCCTGCAATTTCAAACTTTAGTTTGTCAAGCATACCCGATGCTTCTGCAAACTTTTTTAAAGCATTGGTAAGCCCTCTTCTAAATCCTGCTAAATGAGTACCACCCTCGTGGGTATTAATATTGTTTACGTATGAATAAAGATTTTCGGTGTAAGAATTGTTATAAACCATGGCTACTTCTACAGGAATACCATTTCTCTCTCCCTCCATAGAAATCACGTTTTGGATAATTCTTTCCCTCGATGAATCTAAGTAGGTTACAAACTCAGAAAGCCCTATTTCGCTATGAAATCTCTCTGAAAGAACATTTCCTTCTTCATCCTTTACCCTTTCATCTGTTAGGGTAATTTTAATGCCTTTGTTTAAATAAGAAAGCTCGCGCATTCTATTTGCCAAGGTTTCATAACTATATACTGTTGTTTGTGTAAAAATGCTTTTATCTGGAAGAAAAGTAACGGTAGTACCATTTTCATCGCTTTCTCCAACTGGTTTTACATCGTACAGCGCTTTTCCCTGCTTGTATTCTTGCTGATAAATTTTTCCATCTCTATAGACGATAGCCGTTAAATGATCTGACAATGCATTTACACAAGAAACACCCACTCCATGCAAACCACCAGACACTTTGTAGGAATCTTTGTCGAATTTACCTCCTGCACCAATTTTGGTCATAACTACCTCCAACGCCGAAATTCCTTCTTTTTCATGGATGTCTACTGGAATTCCTCTACCGTTATCTTTTACTGTAACTGATTCATCTTGATTGATGATTACATCGATTTTATCGCAGTAACCTGCCATGGCTTCGTCAATAGAGTTGTCTACCACTTCATACGCCAAATGATGAAGTCCCCTCACTCCTACATCTCCAATATACATAGAAGGACGCTTTCGTACATGCTCCATTCCCTCTAGCGCCTGAATATTAGCTGCTGAGTATTCTTGATTTTTCTTATTTACTGTCATAGTTTATTGTATTGATGTACGCTTTATGTTAGGTAAGTGTATCCGTTTTTTGTGAATGAAACAAAAGTAAGTAAAAAGGATTTCTTGCGTGAATCCTCTGTTAATTTTTAAAAAATTCTAAAGTAGAATCAATGCTTAAAATGTCTAATGCCTGTAAAAATCATTGTAATATTATGGTCATTGCAATAATCAATAGACAATTGATCTTTGATAGAACCACCAGGCTGAATAATTGCTTGTACGCCAGCTTTATGAGCAATCTCTACGCAATCGGCAAAAGGGAAAAATGCATCGCTCGCCATTACTGCATTGTTTAAATCAAAATTGAAATGTTTTGCTTTTGCTATTGCTTGTTCAAGTGCATCTATCCTACTGGTTTGTCCATTACCGCAAGCAAGTAGTTGCTTGTCTTTTACAAGTACTATGGTATTCGACTTGGTGTGTTTGGCTATTTTTGAAGCAAAAAACAAATCTTCTAACTGATTTTCTAAAGGTTTTTTATTGGTTACATACTTGATCTCTACCTCATGGTCTTGTTTCAAGTCTTTTTGCTGATACAACACACCATTTAGTGCAGTTCTGAATTGATAATCTGGAAGTTTGATTACTTTTTGTTGAAGTAAAATCCTGTTTTTTTTCTGTTTTAGCAACTCAAGCGCATTTTCAGAAAAACTAGGTGCTATTACAACTTCACAAAACAATTGATGTATTTCTTTTGCAGTTTCTTCATCTATTTGAGTATTACTGATAAGGACTCCACCAAATGCAGAAACTGGGTCTGAAGAAAGTGCGGCACTGTAGGCATCTTTAAGCGTTGATCTCTGCGCCAATCCACAAGCATTGTTGTGTTTTAAAATTGCAAAAGCAGGAATTTCGTTGCTAAACTCACTCATCATGTTCACTGCAGCATCAACATCCAACAGGTTATTGTAAGACAATTCTTTACCATGTAATTTAGTAAAAAGGTCTTCTAGATTACCAAAGAAGGTTCCTTCTTGATGAGGATTTTCGCCATATCTTAAACTGTTATGCATATTAGAGCTTTCTCTAAACACATTATTACTTGTACTTTGAGCATCAAAATGCTTAAAAATCATGGTGTCGTAGTGACTTGAAACCGCAAAAGCTTTTGCAGCCATTTTTTTCCTTTGCGCTATCGACGTTTGTCCGTTTTGTTCATTCAGCATATCCAACAACTCTTGGTATTGATCTTTAGAAGACACACAAACAACATCTTCAAAATTTTTAGCTGCTGCCCTTATCAAAGAAATACCACCAATGTCTATTTTTTCTATAATTTCTTCGTCAGAAGCTTTGCTTTGTAAGGTTTTTTCAAAGGGATATAAATCTACAATCACCAAGTCAATCTCTGGTAGTTCAAACATCTTCAGCTGCTTGGCATCCTCTTGGTTATTTCTTCTTCCTAAAATACCTCCAAATATTTTTGGATGTAAGGTTTTTACGCGTCCACCAAGTATTGATAGGTACTTGGTAAGGCTTTCAACTGGAACCACGTCAATGTCTTGAGCTTTTATAAATCTTTCCGTTCCTCCAGTAGAATAAATGGTTACACCAAGTTCATCGAGCTTTTTTATGATTGGTTTTAAATCATCTTTGTCAAAAACTGAGATGAGCGCAGATTTAATTTTTTTTAGATGTTGCATGTAACTGATTTTTGCTTGTGAGCAAAGTTATGAATATTATCAAAGTACGCATCAATATATGTAAACGATTCTTTTAATTTACTACTTTTGTGATGAACATCAAAATAACCAACAAATGAAAATATCAATTATAGGTGCTGGTGCAGTAGGTGCAAGCTGTGCTGAGTATATAGCAATCAAAAATTTTGTTAGAGAAGTCGTTTTATTAGACATCAAAGAAGGTGTTGCAGAAGGAAAAGCAATGGACTTGATGCAGTGTGCATATCTAAATAGTTTTAACACACAGATTAAAGGTGTAACTAATGATTATGCTGCAACTTCAAACAGTGAAGTTGTTATCATTACAAGCGGCATACCTCGAAAACCAGGCATGACAAGAGAAGAATTGATCAACTTCAATGCAGGAATTGTAAGCGAAGTGTCAAAAAACATTATCAAGCATTCGCCAAATGCCATTATTATAGTGGTAAGCAACCCTATGGACAGCATGACTTACTTGGTTCATAAAACCACGAAGCTCCCTAAAAACAGGATCATTGGTATGGGGGGAATACTAGACAGTGCAAGATTTAGATTTAGATTGACAGAAGCGTTGGACTGTGCTGCTTTAGATATTGAGGCGATGGTGATTGGTGGTCATAGCGATAAAGGCATGGTTCCGTTGCTTAGCAAAGCGCTTTACAAAGGCACCTCGGTAGAAAGTTTATTGACCAAAGAAAAAGCCAGCGAAATTGTAGAAGCTACCAAAGTGGGTGGTGCAACCCTTACAAAACTGCTTGGTACAAGTGCTTGGTATGCTCCAGGAGCAGCAGTATCTGAACTCACAAAAGCAATTGTTTTAGATGCTAAAAAAATGTTTCCTTGTTCTGCTATGTTAGAAAATGAGTATCAGTTGTCTGATATTTGTATAGGGGTTCCTTGTGTGATTGGAAAAGATGGTATTCAACAAATTATTGAGCTAGAGCTTAATCAATATGAATACGAAAAGCTGAAAGAAAGTGCTGAAATTGTTCGTAAAACGAATAATTTTTTAAATTAAAAAACTAATTGAACATTACTATGATTTCATTGTTTATTTTTCTAGGGTTTGTTGGTCCATGGCAGTGGGTTGTTATCGGACTCGTGATTTTACTTTTGTTTGGCGGGAAAAAATTACCAGAACTTATGAGAGGGCTTGGTAGTGGCATCAAAGAATTTAAAGATGCGTCTAAGGATGAAGAATCCGATAGCAAAAAAGAAAGTGAAAAAAAGTAACAAAAATTACTGAAAATCAAATTTTTATCAAAACTCAAAATCATATCAATATTTACTTACATTTAACAACATGAATGTTCAACAAATTATCAATGACCTAGAAGCCAAACACCTTGGAGAGAAAGAGTTCATACAAGCCGTAAAAGAAGTTCTACATTCTATTGTAGATGTTTATGACCAGAATCCACAGTATGAAGCTGTTAAAATTATAGAACGCCTGGTAGAACCCGACCGTGTTCTTACTTTTAAAGTTGAATGGATGGATGATTCAGGAAAAGTGCAAGTAAATATTGGTTACAGAGTTCAGTTTAACAATGCTATTGGACCTTATAAAGGCGGACTGAGATTTCACCCAAGTGTAAATCTTAGCATTCTAAAGTTTTTGGGTTTTGAACAGATATTCAAAAATGCGCTTACTACTTTACCAATGGGTGGGGCAAAAGGAGGTTCTGATTTTAATACAAAAGGAAAATCCGATACTGAAATTATGCGTTTTTGCCAAGCATTTATGCTAGAGCTTTGGCGTATTATTGGAGGAAATACCGATGTTCCGGCAGGAGATATTGGCGTTGGAGGAAGAGAGATAGGTTTTATGTACGGAATGTATAAAAAACTAAAGCAAGAAAATGCAGGAGTGCTAACAGGAAAGGGATTGAATTGGGGAGGAAGCCTTATCAGACCAGAGGCTACAGGCTTTGGAGCAACCTACTTTGCAGAAGAAATGCTGGCAATGCAAAATGATACTTTTAAAGATAAAATCGTAACCGTATCTGGGTTTGGCAATGTTGCTTGGGGAGTAGCACTCAAAGTAACACAACTTGGCGGAAAAGTAGTTACCATATCTGGACCCGACGGTTATATTTATGATAAAAATGGGTTGAGTGAGGAAAAAATATCATACCTATTAGAGTTGAGAGCATCAAACAATGATATTGTAGCTCCTTTTGCTGAAGAATTTTCAGACATTGAGTTTTTTTCAG
>Ga0307934_1000836_pt1 | contig 21176 bp, 24 predicted proteins | sample OrgLakmetageno90_FD_201838 | JGI IMG/M metagenome (GOLD analysis project Ga0307934, IMG submission 201838) | Saline water microbial communities from Organic Lake, Antarctica - #90 | ecosystem: Environmental > Aquatic > Non-marine Saline and Alkaline > Saline | place: Antarctica: Organic Lake... | reverse complement strand
AATTGTCGGAGGTGCCGTTGGTGAATGGAGCTACTACGTTCTAGGCAGTGTTGTGGAAGTCGTGTTGCTTGCACTTGTTATTCACCACTCATGGACCTGGCGGGCACCTAAAACTGACTAGTTATTCAGACAACTTGTGGCTCCGAGAGCCAGGAAGGATTGCCCAAAGCACCGCAACTACTACAGCAGATAGCAACAGCAGCACATTCATTTTGAGCTGCTACCTAGCGTGGCGTCGTGCTGCATGGATCCAAATAGCCCATTCGAATCCTACGAAGTATCCAATTAGTGCCAGAACGAGATCAATGGCCTCCAGGGAAATTCGTGCCGTGGTTGCAAGATTTGTCGGAGTAGGCCTTGAGAGTGAGAGACATCGGAGCGCTGTTGCATATTTCCCCGCAGAAAGTGGCACGACCTTCCTAAGGTGCGCAGGGCAGTGCCCAATACTGCCTAGGTTTACAACAATGAGGGTAAATGGTCCAGGCCTTTATGGACTTTTGGGCTCCCTCCCGGGAACTAAAGCTAATGCCTTCTGGATTTGCCTGCTGTCAGGTCTTGGCTTTGATGGCGTTCGAGAATTACAGGGTGAGGCATGATGGGAATCCTGATTTGAAGGACTTGGTTGTCCTCTAAATGCGAAACACGGGTCGAATTTTCTTAGCAGCACTAGTGCCACTTCTCCTTGGAGCCTGCAGCGCTGGGACCGCGATATCGCCTCAGTCGGGGCTTGAGTCTGATGATGCTCAAATCTCCCAGCCGGAGGCAAATGCTGAGCCATCGGATGACCCGCCAGAGGCCGAAGATACCCAGAGCCCAGACCCAGCCTCGCCCCCAGAAGCATGTTCACCAGACGTTCAGGACAAAATTGAATTGTCGATCACATCTCAAACTGAGGCGTTCGCAAGCGAAGACTTTAACCTTGCATACTCATTTGCTTCGCCTGCGTTTAGAGCGAACGTGAACCTGCAGGCGTTCATTGGGGTTATTCAATCAAGTTATGGACCGCTGCTTTCAACATCCGATTTGCAGTTTGCTGATTGCTATAGCGATCAAGACCAAATCGTTGGGGTAATCGATGTGCGTTTCGTTGAAGGCGGTAATTCTCTGTATGCACTTCGCTACTTTGTTGTCGCAACCGAGGGGGGTTGGAGAGTAGAAGGGGCAAGCAATCTAGAACTGGTGGCCAGCGGGTCTTGAATCAACAATTTCAGCACGCGCATCACTAGAACCGCTCCCTCGCATGCGGACTTATCACCCTTTGCAGACAGTTCACTTCGGGCAGTGGATAAGTAATTCAAGTGCTGTTTAGTCGCTGAGCTATTTGCGTGTGCCGTTTCATGCTCGCGAGCAGGCCCCGTGGGGTTCGAACCCACGAACCACCGACTAAGAGTTTGTGGCGTAGCTCTTCATGGCCCTAGAAAAAATTCGCAAGACAGGCGGATTTACAGCCTAAGTTTCAAGCGCGTGGTCAAGGCAGATCTTTTGTATTGGCGCATCTCTGTCAACGCTCGTTGAAAATTGGACCAGAAACGCTCTTTGAAGAGTAGACCATTCACGACAGATCGGATGGATGATAACTATGAACGATTGGGCTGAAATTATGCGCCTGAGAGTGGCAGAGTGTCTGTCACAAAGGGCCATCGCGGGACGGTTGTCCCTGTCGCGTGTCACGGACGCGAGGGCTTTGGCCTCACCAACATCACCAACACATTCTTGGGCAGCAACCTCATCAAAGTTTGATGAGGTTGCTTGGACGAGGCGGGCTTTGTTGTAGGACACTCCATCCATGCCCGCCTCGGTTCTGTTAGAACGGGTCGGCTGGGAAGGACCATCATTCTGGTTTCGCAAATAGGCATCCAAGGCTCGACCCGAAACCGGCCCAGTAGCCCCTGCCGACCGGTTGAACTGTGAGCCAGGTGATCAAAACCCAGGTTCATCTGTTTTTCCCGCCGGTGAGCACCCCCTTGGGTTATGGCCAAACATGCTCCCCACTCGAACAACGGGGGACTTGTTGGCAACTATCCACTTTGGGTTCGAAGCTGTCCTGAGGAGGCTGCTGTGGGGTAGCGAAGCGGGAATAGGTCGACGCGGGACCCTTGCTGAGGGGTGAATAGGTTCCAAGGCACCTTGGCAACCAAAATTCTGCAGTTGAAACCCCGTGACCCAGAATCTAAGGGCATTGTGGAGCGGATGAACGAATTTCTAGACACACCCTTCCTCCGCGGGCGAAGCTTTGAATCGCCCGCGGATTTCCACACCCAAATGTCGGACTGGTTGACTAAAGCGACCCAGCAGGCGCATGCCCAGTTGAACGCGCGACCCGTGGACTTATTTATTTGCTAAAGTCCGAGCAGCGATGCTGTCCCTCCCGCCGGTGGCACCCACGGTGCGGCACCTATTTTGAGACCCGTCTTGGCCGCGACTATTACGTGCGCATGACTAGTAACGATTATTCAGTTAACCCTGCGTTGGTTTCGGCATGGTTACTGTTAGTGCCAATCTGGGACAAGCGATGGTGAAACAGGGGGACAACCTCATTACCCGCCATAACCGTGTGTGGGCGAGGGGAGCCACAATCACAGGCCCCACCCATGTTGAACATGCTGGAATATTACGTCACCAGTTTCAACGACCACGCGCCCTAGCACCCGCAGTGATGGTTCACAATTTAGTTGATTATGACCGCCTGTATGCTGTGGACTTTGTGGGCGAGTGTGCCTCATGATCGCGGGTAAATACCTCACGTATTTGGCGACCGCGTTGAATGCGCCAAGGATTCCTTTGGTGTGGGAGCCTTTAGCTGACCAAGCCCGCGAAGAATATTTAGCCGCTGTGTTAGAAACAGAAGTGAACGCAAGAAACCATTCCGTTGGGCACTAGCGCATTCGCGAGGCCGGGTTCCCCCAAATTAAAACGGTGGACGAGTTCACTCTCACCCACCGACCAGGGATCACTAAAGACCGGGTGGTGTTGCTATCTTCCGGCAGATATTTGGCTGGTGCGGAAAACCTCATTTTTTTGGGACCACAAGGGACCGGCAAAGCTCATCTTGCGATCACTTTGGAGGTGGTGGCCTGTCAGACCGGGCATCGCGTGTTATTCAAAACTGCGTCGGACTGGGTGGTCACCTTGACTAAAGCCCATCAAACGGCGCGTTTTGATCAGGATTTGAAATGGGTGCAACGCTATGGGTGATCACGATTGATGAGGTTGACTATTTGCCATTTGAGCCTGACGCAGCAAGCCTGTTCTTCCAACTGGTGTCGAGTAGGTGTGAAGACGCATCCATTATCCTCACCTCAAATTTGCCGTTCGAGAGGCGGGCGAAAGTGTTCAAGGATCAAACCATTGCCGCCACGACGATTGATGGACTTGTCCACCATGCATAAGTTCATACTGTAACCGGAGATAGTTACCTCATAAGAAATCGCGGCATCGACACCCTGGCAAGCCATAAACCCGAAGATAAGACACAAGAGCGCCACCAAGTGGTCCGCTGTCCGAAAACACCATGGCAGTCCGAGCCCCGTCTTTTTCCGTCAGGTCAAGACTGCGTCTCTAGGCTCGGATTCTTGGCCCGCAAAAGGTGCGGCTCTGTAGCCGAACCCGCGCGACGAAGACGAATTCATCTAGGTTTTCCTCCACGAGGGCCACGAGAAAGCAATGCCACAGGAACATCTTCCGGTGTTCACATGTTATGAGTGACCAAACCCTGCATCACTTCCGATTTTTCCCGGTGTCCACCCGCTAGGCAACCTCGTGAACACGTGACTCGCAAGCTGATCGTGTTTCATTCGATGAGGCTGATGAGACAACACTTGCCGTTTCGTCGCGGCAGCCTCGTGTCGAGCTTGTTGCACGAAACCGTCGCAGGTTCGCGTCGACCCAGGCGATCGACCAAGACCTCCGCCTGATCTCACTAGAAATCGTGGAACGGTGACAGCCATCTCTCTGGGCAATCATCGTTTGGGGGTGGCCCGAATCGAAAAGTTTCTCAATCTCGATTCGGCCTTGGATAGCTAAATGTCGGCATCGTGTTAACAGGGAATCGCAACCCTTCTTCAGTTGGATGTGTTGATAACAATAACTTCAGAACTTGTTGCGACGACGATTAGACTCCGGGTGTCCAAGCCATCTGCCTGGACCAACACCCTTGGACGCCGAGGGAACTTTGAAAGACAGGAGCGGCCGCCGTTGACGCGTGAAACTGCCTGAAACTTTACTGCACCTCTGGCGGAACCTGCTCTCGAGTCAACAGTGTTACCACCTGCATTGTGCTCACCTTCGTTCTTTCAGGTCCTTGTCCGCATCTCTTAGGACGTCTCTTCAACTTCCGCGCATAGTCGACGTACGTGGTCAATTAATTCGCTTGTAATTCGCTCGTGATGCGCATCGAAATGCATTACAGGCTGACGCACCCGACTAGTCGCATAGATGCCCTGTTCGAAAAGCAGCTGTTTTAAAAAGTGGATCGAAATGTCTAGGTCCTGGTTCGTAAACGCCAGCACCGGCAACAACCGATAGAAGAGTTGTTTGGCCGCTTCACGATCGCCGCGATGATACAAGGTGTATATCCGCACGTATATCTCGTGCATGCCGGTCGGCATGAACGCGTTCACGCCGCGGTCAAGACCCTCTATTAGTTGGCCCACTGCCCAGCCGCCGGCGAGGTGAAGGGCTCCTCCGGTCGCCTTCAACACTTCTGAATACTTGACACCCGCCGGCACTACTTCGATTTTCAGGCTCCTAAAGGCCTCCACCTCATCAAAAAGTTTAACGATCATAGGCACTGGGATGCCATAACCAAACCGATCCCAGTCCTGGAGCATCAAGAATTTCGGCCCCACGTCGGCCACTTCACTCACATGCGCAAAGAACTGAGCATCATTCTCATAGGTGATGCTCACCATCACCCCATCGCAGCCCGCTCGTACGAGGTCCTTCGTGTGAGCAATCCGCTTGCGCGCCGAACCGTCCGAAGCCCCTCCGACGACAACGGCTTTTCCGCTCACCTCTTCGAGAACGGCGTCTACGATTGAGCGTCTTTCCGGGTCACTTAATTTGCTCACCTCGCTCGCCATGCCCGGGACGACGAATCCCACGACGCCGCACTCCAGTGCGTAGCTCACGTTGCGTTTCAGCGACACCAGATCTACACGATCATCGTCATCGAAGGGTGTGTTCAAAACGGTCACAATCCCACCGAGCTCAAGCGCCTGCTTTTTCATATCTGTTGTCGACTTCTTCAACTGTTGTTTCTGACTCATTGCGGAGCCAAATCCACTTGTCATCTAGAATCTCTGACTTTACCACAATTAGGACAACGTTGTGAAGGGTATCGAAGGCCCCGGGGCTGAGGGGGCGGCAGCGGGCTCGCCTTTGAGTTAAGTATTTACCCCGTGGCCATGGCCCCACATTTCTTGGGAAACCCAGTGGCAGTGCGTGCCTCCGGTCACGATAACCCTGGTGGTGCCAACGAGAAAATCCAGGTCAATCTTGACTACGAAAGTGTCGCGACGGCGTCCATTGCTATTTCATGTATTGCGTCCTGTCTGCATACCGCGTCCTGTCCTTTTAAGTCCGGATTGGTATCCCTCGACGCACCATTTTTGCCCCTACGGGAATCTCGCTGCTGGGCAAGGAGAGTTACAGTGAAGGCGACCACTGGAAGGATTTCACAAAAGCCCATGGACAGTAGGGGCTGAGTTATCAATCCACCTGGTTGGCTTCCTTTGTGGGGGAAGGTTTGTTGGAATCCCCATTGCACCCCCAAGACGATATTATTTCCATCATCGCCGTGCTAGAAGAAGTTGTGAATCAGGTCGAGAGCTGAATTCGGGTGCGAGCACATTGCGCGGTGTTGCGCCCATAGCCCCACAGGGGCTCAAGAGAATTATGCGCGTCAGCTTTTCTGAAGCTAAATGATGTTGACGGTTCCTACGAGATTGACCTTAATCCCGATGCGCTCCAGCATGGCGGCTTTTGCCACCAGTGCCTTGTCCGCCGTCTCCGCGTCGGGCGCATAAACCACTTGGGCGTGATTGGCTTTGTGGCGGGCCATAAATTGGTCCCGGGAGACATCGTGAAGAACAACGTGGGCAATCGGCCACTCTGGGTTCGTCGCATCTTTCCTGCGTTGAGTTTCCTTAGCAGGTAGCGTGACAACGGTTCCACGGAAGATATCCACCTGAAGGACTCCCTCAGCAATGAAAACCCGGGAAATCACGACTTCACCGGGCTTTGAAATCCCATTGATTGTTGACCCACCCGCGGGGAAGAATACGGGACTCTGTCTCCACCCCTCCGCGTTCTGCCACCCGCCCAGATGAGAAGCCGGAACAGAACCGGAAATCTCGTAAACCCAGACGAACTGACCGTCAAAGTCTTCGCCCCATCGCACGTCGTGCAGTGTGTTATCGGGTATCAACCCCATTGCTCGCCACACTCGATCTGTGACGAGGGCATCGACCGCGACGCCTTCGTCGGCTTCGTTGAAGTGAGGCATCGCCCGTCCGGGGAAGAGCTCTCGCTTGCCATCGCGAGAGTGCACCGGAGGGCGATCGGTGGTATTTAGGATACCTTCGGCAAGGTCGGACGCGGGGACGAGGTCTTTCAGTCCCTGCTGGTACTGAATTCCAATGGCATCCAGCCCGAAATCATCCGCAATTCGGAGCGCGGCAATGTACATTTTGCACTGCCAGCGAACCTGTTCCTGCGTCAATTCGGTTTTGTCGTCGATGCCAAAATGGAACACCATGCCCCGGTCTTGCAGCCACGCGCTGACGGCGCTTGCTTCGGCGTCTCTGACTTCCAGCATTTCCGCATACAGAGCGGATTGGGATAGCCGCTCCTTGTAAATTCCGGTGGGATTCAGCAGCTCGTCGTCGAAGATTGCGTTGTACATGCCCATGCAGCCCTCGTCAAATACCCCAATAATAGCTTTGTTCATTAAGAGTTCATCACCGAGAGCGTGGCCCAGTGATACCTCGGGAGTTGAAGGGAGAGTGAGGAGAGGCCGCACGTGCGAGTCGTCATGAACGATATTCCCGGTGTCAACCCATTCCCTAAGTCCTGCTTTGAACCATTCGTCGGTGAAGTCCACCGACCAGATGGTCGAGAAATGCACCCCCATTTTCGTCATGCTGGCGTTCAGGCCTAACAAGCCCACAAGCCCCGGCCAGTCCCCGGCAAAGTTCGCCACCGTGAGTATAGGACCCTGATGGCTTCGTAATCCAGCAAGGACGTGGTGGGAATATTGCCAGACCGCTTCAGCTACGATCAACGGCGCGTCGATGGGGATGCTCTTGAAGACCTCCATCCCCATGCGCTGGCTCGAGATAAACCCGTGCCCAGTCGCCGGGTCGACACCGTTTGCTCGGACCACGGACAAGCGACATTCAGCCAGCGCTGCTGTGACATCAGATTCCATTTGGGATTGCGTTTCCCAACCTGCGACGTTCGCAGATTCGCGAAGGTCGCCACTGGAGATCAAATATGCGGTCTCGGGAGTAAGTGCGGGCCTGGTCGTTGGTTGCGGTGTGATGTAGGCGTTCATGATGCAGGACCTTCCATTCGTTGGTGTTGGGCGAGAGAGTGGACAATGTCGGTGGTGGCGGTATATAGCTCGCGATAGGCCGGATAGAGCTTGTCGTAGAGCGCAGAGTTCTCTGGAAGTGGAACAATCCTCTTAGTCGGCGGGTTCCACGCGCTGACTTCTGGCGCCACCGACGCTACATCGGTGGCCAAGGCGGCAAGAAAAGCGGTGCCATAACTTGCGCCAAGGGTCGTGCGTGGAACTTCCTGGGACAACCCGGTGATGTCAGACACGATCTGGAGCCATAAGTCTCCTTGAGTACCACCACCAACCGCAACAATGCGCCGAATGTCAGCTCCCGCAGCCTTCATCGTTTCGATGTTGTGGCGAACCGCGAAAGCGGTGGCCTCCAAGGCTGCTCGGTAGATATCCCCGCGTTGGTGACTCAGTGTCAGACCGGCAATGATCCCCCGTGCGTCTGGGTCCAGAATAGGAGTTCGCTCGCCTGCGAAGTAGGGCAACATCAAAAGTCCGTTGGCCCCCGCCGGGGACTCAGAGGCCTCGGCGAGGAGTTCTGAGAAATCGGCACCCGTGAGTTCTTTCACCCACTGGGCGAGCGCACCCGAAGTAGCGAGGCCTCCTGCCAGGTTCCGTGAGCCGGGGAAGACACCGACGGTGGTCCACATCGACGGGCAGCGGAGGGTTGTTTCACCTGTGGCCACGAGGAACATTGTGGAGCCATACATCAGCATCAAGTCGCCGTTGTTATGAGCGTCGACACTCACCGCTTCGTTCCAGGCGTCAATCGAGCCTGCAATGACAGGTGTTCCCTCAGGAATACCCGTGACGCTGGCAGCGTATTCCGTTACCGACCCGACAATATCGCCAGCCCAGACCAGCGGGGGCTGCTCTATTCCCGGCGCGTATTTCTGCCACCAGGAATCGTGCCACTTCTCCTCATCGACTTCATAGAGTGGGTTCATTTGGCTTGCGGACTGGTGATCCAGCACGTAGGCGCCGGTGAGTTTTCTGGCGAGGAAACTGGCGGGCATGAAGAGCCGTCGAGCGGAGGCATAGTGCGCTGGTTCTTCTTCCGCGACCCAGAGAATCTTGGGCCCACCGGCCTGGGAGCTAAGGAGCGAGCCGCCCACCCGCACAATCTCTTTATCACCGAGTTCCTGCCCTATGGACTGAACCTGGGCCGTCGCTCTGCTGTCGACACCATAGAGAATCGCCGGTCGAACCGGCTTATCCTCGGCATCCGTTAGGAGCACGCATGGCCCCATTCCGCTAACTCCTACAGCCTGAATGCTGAAGTCCAAGCCCTCCGTTTGCGATAGCGCGAGCAATTCCTGAGTGAGGGTAACGAACTCGTCCCACCACACGTCGCCGTCCATTTCAACCCAGCCCGTATGCGGGCGATTGACACTGTGCTGAATGGCGGCGGAAGCAAGAACTTCGCCCGTGGCTGAGTCCACAAGGACGCCTTTGCTGCTTCCGGTGCCGATATCCACACCAATTGCGCATCTCCTGGTCACTTCAGCGCCCCTTTGCGTAAATCGGTCGGATCACCGCTGACTAGCTGTAAGTGTACACGCGAAAACGGGTGCGCGCGGGGGGATGCCGTCGCTTTCGTCACGCTGCCAGCGTGGAGGTGAAACTGCCAGATTTCAGCATCGGCCAGTGAGGCATTTCCTGCCTCGCACCCAGAACAAAGCCCTGGAAAGGACGAATATCAATGAACCTCGCAAGCGATGGCGTCGACCTGATCGCCACTTTCCGCGCAAAAACAGGAATGGCCAAGACCGTTCGAGACCTCATCTTGGAGTATGGAGGGCTCGTGAGGGACGAGCCCGGGAACCGCTTCTTTGTGGTGTATACCGACGCATCGGATAATGCGGCGTTTGCGATTGCCGAACGCTATGTCGATCAAGCGGCTTTCGATGCTAAATTGTTTGGCGAAGCGGGCAAAGAATTTAACGTTGCGCTAGGTGATCTGATCGAAGGTTCGGGGTCAGAGCTGCAGCTCGCCCCCTCGGCATCTAAAGGGGTTTCTGGCTGCGCTAGATCCCCAGTGTGGCTTCCTTAAATATTCCGGCAGCGCTTGGGCTGGACTGCGAAACATGGTGATTCACCGGCATGATTCGGTCGTTGACGGCGTCGAGGATGTCCTCGACCGTGACAAAGTACTCCCACTCCAATTCTGCCGGGGAAGCAATCCGGTTTCTGCCTCGCGGTGGTGGCCACCGTGTTCATCCAGCTGCCTCGGAGATTTGCGTCGGAAACACAGAGTATGCGCCCCGTCGTGCCCTCTGATTCTATGAGAAGGCTGTAATCGGAGGGCACCACCCAGCGGGCGTCAATGACTTCAACGCTCACACCCTGTCGGTTCTTCAATTGTTCTGGAGAGTCAAGAGCTCGGCTCAAAGTTGCTCCCAGCGAAAGAATGGTGAGGTCCGAACCTTCCCTCACGAGGGCTGGTTGGCCAATCGGTATGCGGTAATACTCGCACGGAACGCCCTCGGGGTGGATGATTTCAACCGTGTCATACATGCCTTGGCTCTCAAAGAAAACCACGGGGTCATTGGAAGACAGCGCTGAGGCCAGCATTCCTCTGGTGTCACGAGGTGTGGCGGGGAACGCCACCTTCAGGCCCGGAACTGCCGAGACCATTGAGCTCCAGTCTTGCGAGTGTCGGGCTCTGTATTTTGCACCCGCAGACCCTCGAACGGCCAGAGGAAGAGTGATGAGCCCGACGGACATCGCCTGCCACTTCGCCATCTGGTTAAAAAGCTCATCGCCAGCGCGCCCGTTGAAGTCGGCGTGCATCAGCTCCACCACTGCGCCGCCGCTAAGGGCATAGCCGACTCCGCTTCCCACAATGATGGCCCTGGAAATGGGTGCCTTGAACAACCTATGGCGGGACAGCAGATCTGTCAGCCCTCGATACACACCAAAAAGGCCACCCCAGTAATGGTTCTCTTCCCCCTACGCGGCGAGGCGATTATCGGCGGCGAAATGCTCAGCCAAGGCATCAAAGAGGCCATCCTGAAAAGCGATGGCCTTCGCCCCACTGAGGAGGGGTGTTGCCTGCCGTCCGCTGCGAGCTTTCTTCTGCAGAGACACGTGGTGGAGGAGCTCGGACGACGGCATCAGGGTTTCGCCTTTGAGGGCGTCATCGAAGTTGATAAGCCCATTGTTGAAGGTCATGGCGCCGAGGACCGGGAGGTCTTCTTTGAACGATAGAAGAGGAGAGTGGTTGTCGTCTACGGTAACGAGGAGCGCCGCCCGAAAGATGGACTCAGCCAAGGGCATTATTGCTCCCGACTACCACGCCTCTTCCTCGAGGTCTGCGGATAAGGACAGCGACGGAATAACTTCGAGGAGCCCTACTGAGTGAGCTGCGACTCTTGTGGCAAAGTCAGCTGCATCAAGAAGAGAATCGCCCCTGAAGAGCCCCACAACCGGCCCGCCCATAAAGTATCGCCAGCGCTCGTAGTGTCCACCACTTTGCTCACTCGCTCCGCTGGAATCATGGTGAGGGCGCTGGAATCCCTCACCAGCACACCTTTGCTTCTAAGAGTGATGAGAACGTTTCCGACTCCAGATTCAAGGAATCGCTCTGCGACCTCACCCGGGTCTAGCTGAGGCCATCCGAGGTATTAGCCGATCAACCCTGCCGCAATTTCAACGACTCCGGCATTTCCTACGCGTTTACCCAGCCACAACTGACGGCCTACTTGACCAAAGTCATCCTGACCAATGGCTGTCACCATGTTCACGCTAATACCCAAAAGGGCGAGCTGCACCGCTTGATTGGAACCCTTGCCACCTGGTCGTTGGGTGAATAGGCCCCCGCTGACCGTTTCTCCCGCGTCGGGAATGCGTTCCAGAGCGACGGTTTTATTAACTCCGAAACCGCCTAAAACTGTTAGTTCCAACGCGAATCACAGCTTTGTGAACCCTGCGCTATTTTTTCTGCTGCTGGGGTTTGAGTGTTTTAACCTTCTCCAACACGGCGGTGGACAGCGATTAATGAATCCTTTTCCGATTCTTGCTAGTCCCCATGGAAGATGTGGAGGCCCAAACATCCTTTTCCCGTGCAGAGTCCGTTTCGAAGTTCTCCCGCCATTTTGGCGCAAGATGTCTGGCGTTACCGCGATGGTTGGGATTCTCTATGCTCGGGTGTGTGGGCTGCTGCAGAGTGTCTTTGTAGGAAGCCCCGAAAGACGCAAATCCGCCATCAATCCTGCGACAAGTTTTGGTTGACCACCAGGTCCCTTTCGTCTCTTATGGTTGCTTGGACCCGCCGGTAACCATGCGTTCCCCGGGACTCAGCATGGACTTGACAGATGGAATCGGTGAGGACCATGCGCCGTATTTCCGTGTTGCAAGGGGTCCGGGGCCTGTTCCGATAACCAAAGGTGGACCTGTTCACACCACACACCTTGGTAGCTTTCTTGATGGAATGACCGGACGTCACGAGTTGTCCTGTGACGGCCTGTGTTTTTTTTGGGTCAACCACCGCCAACGAATCAACCAATGCTGAAGCTTCTCTCACCAGTTGCAGTTTTTCTTCCAAGGCCTTGACACGCTTCTTCACTGCACGTAATTCAGCGCTCTGAGCTGAGTCAACGCATTCCACGAGGCCTGCGTCGATGAGAACATGTTGTTTCTATTGGTGGAGGGCTTGCTCAGGGACACTGGTTTTTAACAACACGGCTTGACCGCCGAGCATACGGTCGATCATTTCCTGCCGGGAATGTGGAGGGTAGTAGCACGTGATTACTCGTTTCGAAGCCCACGATGGCACAACTCTCACAAGGAACGGCCAATATTTGGGGGTCACATCAGCCGGACCTAAAGCTGGGGGCAGGTCAGCCCGACCGCGATCAACACTTACGCCTTGCTGAGAGCTAGAAGGCCCCGTTTTATCCCAGTGTTGACACCACAGATGAAGGTCTCGTCGACCTCGACGTCGCCGCCTAGGGGGTCGACCAAGGTGCGGCCCATCGCCATCCGCAGCTTTTGGGAGATCGCGCGGGCAGTCTAGTAGGGGCGCCGCCTCGACCCACACTGTCAAAGGCGCAAGAGTGTCCTGGGAAACTTTGCCGGAGAGCACCCGGACGGGCTTACGGTAGTAGTTCCTACACGACCAACTTCCCTTGGCAGTCGCCACCAGTTCTCGGCGCGACGCCGAGTGCGGCGTAGGCCGTCCGGTCATTCCAACCAGTCCAGATAGTTCGGACACGCCTCATTTTCGGGTAACCACGCGCGCCTTCCAGCGAGGTTACCCGGGTAGTGCACCCCTGCCACTGGTGAGGGCAGGCCCTTGATCCGTACTAGTGCCTTCGCCCGGAGGCAAATTCAACCCATCGTAATTCTCCTCGATCTTGGAAAGTATCACAACCAACTGGATGCCTGACTTGCGGACCGACATCATGAGTGACCGCCGCTTAAGTCATCTAGAAGAGCGACGATATTTTGGGGAAGTGGCCCCGTGGCTTGGACATCACTCGGAATATGGGTGCGACAGCGGGCTACGCCAGCATCAACACCACGATCCCGAAGCAGCACTTTGAGCTGGTCCGGCGCGCCTGCGAGTGACAATTTACCAAGATCTGCGAGAATTTGACGCTCCGAGGAGCCTTCCGCCCCGTTCGATAGGGCACGAAAAACAGCCTTGATTACCTCCGGGAAAACCGTAGCATTCCCAGACACCACCGCGCGACCTCCTCCCGCTATGAAGTCAGCTTGCAAATCATCGTTACCGCAGATGACGAGCATGTCCGGTGCGCACTCCATGTAAGCCATTAGCTCTTTTAAGTGTGCCGTGCTGACTTTAATGCCGGCTAGATTCGGGAGTTTGCTCAGCCGTTTGAGCAACCGTGGGCTGGTTGTATTGCCAGCACGGGAGGGAAACTCGTACACGAACAGCGGAATTTCAGGAACAGCCTGGGCCACCTCTGTGAAGTACTTTTCGATTGCTGCGTCTGTGGTCGGAAAAAACTGTGGCGTCATTGCAGCGACCGCGTCAACTTTAAGTCTGGCTGCGGCCTTTGTTAACATCAACGTGGTGTACGGGTCAGCAGCCCCCACATGAGCCACGACTGGCACACGTCCGTTTACCGCCTTCACGAAAGTGGTCAAGGCGCCGACTCGTTCGTCTGGCGTCATGGTAACGAATTCACCGGTGGTCCCTCCAACCATGATGCCGTCTGCCCCATGATCGACGAGCAGGTCCACGAGTGCCGGGATGCGGGGGAGGTGCAGAGAACCATCAGGTGAGAACGGCGTGACCGCCGCCGCTATTACGCCGGAGAATTCACGGACCCATCCAGTGGAACGATTATAATTCATCATCCAGCATATCCAATCAATCGGGGAAACCACAAAACTAGGTCAGGCACAAGTATCAGGATCACAAGAGTGAGAAGCATCGTCCCAATGAATGGCCAAATTTCACGAATGACATTGCGTAGGGGCGTCTTTGTCATCTGGCTAATAATGAACAAGTTTACGCCGAATGGCGGCGTGGACAAACCGATCATCATGTTGAGCACTATCACCACGCCAAAGTGGATTGGGTCGACACCAGCCGCGACCATAATCGGGAAGGTGATCGGGACCATGATCAGCAACAAAACTATTGTGTCCAGGAACATTCCCATCACTAAAAAGAGCAAGTTGATGATAAGAAGCAGCATCAGCCCATCGTCCGTAATTGAGAGAAGCGCATCAGCAACCGCGCGGGGGATGCCCTCGACCGCCACCGCGTAGTTGATGATGAAGGCACCACCGATCATCAACGAAACTGCTGAGATCTGCTTCCCGACCAAACGGAGCAAACTCACGAACTCCGATATGCTGATTGACCGGTAAACCACGAACGCGAGAATGAGCGCATACGACGCAGCAACGGCCGCTGCCTCAGTCGGTGTAAACACGCCAGCATAAATACCACCGAGAAGAATTACAGGAACTAGTAAAGCGGGTCCCGCGCGCAAAAATCGCGTGAGTAGAAGGGTAAACCCGATCCAGGGGTCCCTCGGGAAATCGCGACGCCGCGCCAGCAAGGAGATCAAGGCCATCAGCATCAACGCCAGCAGTACCCCTGGGACTATTCCACCAGCAAACAATAAGCCAACGCTGGTGCCGGTCAGTGATGCGTAAATCACCATGGGAATGCTCGGTGGGATGATCGGTCCGACCGTCGAACTGGCTGCCGTTACGGCGCAAGAGAAGCCCTTTTCATAACCCTTATCGGTCATCGCCTTGACTGACATCACGCCCAAGCCGCCGGTGTCTGCAACTGCGCTACCGCTCATGCCGGAGAAGATAACACTGTTCACCACATTCACTTGCGCCAAGCCACCACGGAAACGACCCACCAAGCCGAAGGCGAAGGTGAAGATCCTTTCGGTCACGGTTGACGAATTCATGATTTGAGCAGCGAAGATGAATAATGGGACAGCGAGCAGAACGAACTTCGAGTTGAAGCCACCCATCATCAGTTGCCCCACCGAAGATAAGCTCTCGCCCGCGACAAGCAGGTACACGATGCCGGCGGAAATCAATCCGTAGCCGATGGGTATACGTAGCACGAATGCTGCGACAAAAATTACGATCAATGCCATAAACGCGAAGCTCATGCGACCCTGCTCAATGTTTGTGATAGAACAGTTTTTAGATCCGCCCAAAGAAGACGGCCTCGATGCAAGATCGTTGCGATCAGCAGTACGAGCATCCCGGCATATGCCCAGTAGAACGAGATCGAAGTGCCGCCGATGCGGTCTGGTGCGACAAATTCAAGGAAGGTCAGCGTCCCTGGAATCGCTAGCGCGAATGGCACGATGATCAATAGATTTCCTAAAATACGAGCCCACAACTTACCGTTTGTACTGAAATAGTCGTAGATCAGATCAAATTGGATGTGGTCGTCATCTCGATTGGACAGGCCCGCCCCAACAGATAAGACCCATATGTAGGAAGCGGTCGCAACGCCGATCGTCCAAACGATCGGATCATTAAAAACGTATCTGGACACGACACCAAGCAGTACTACGGTGAAAGTGATCAAGAAGAATCCTATGGTCACCGACTCCTCGATCCGCTCGATCAAGCCGATACGACGATTGCTGTGGCTGAGTGCGGGGATGTTCGTCATTGGTGATTTCTCCCTTCGAATCGGATGGCGAGGTTGGCTGGTAGTTGGGCTTTGCGTAGTTGCTTCGAGACCGTACGCGAGGCCCTAGTGAAGGGTAACTTGACTAGGGCCTCACTTCCGGCGCTCATCGCCGCGAACTCGGCAACTTGCTCAGACTGAATTGAGCTCTCGACGAGTTACCGGAGCGCTTCAATCGTATCGAGTGCACCGTTCGGCCACTGACCGGTCAGCTCCTCATCATCCAAGTACTGCGCGAGGACGTGCTCACGGAACGCCTCGCGGTCGGGCTCGTAGACGTCCAGCCCCTCACTCTTTAGGAACTCGACGGCCTCGCTTTCCTCTTTTTTCGCTATTTCAGTACCATAGTCGCGAGCCTGAATCCACGCTGTTTGGATTGCTTCTTGCTGGCCACTAGTGAGGCTTTGCCAGACTTCTTCGTTTATTGCCGGCATGACCATTCCAGCAAGGTGACCGGTTAGGGAAATTTGACTGGTCACTTCGTAGAACTTGGCATCAATGGTTGTGGCCAGCGGATTATCTTGACCATCAACGGTGCCGGTCTGCAGAGCCAAGTAGAGCTCATTGAAGGCAACCGGTGTTGGGTTGGCTCCAAGTGCATTACCCATTCGAATCCAGGACGGTGAGTTTGGCACTCGCAAATTCACACTTTCCAGGTCGGCTGGAGTCATGACTCTGCCGACACTGTCGTTCAGATTCAGCTGTCGGGTACCAAGAGTGAGAGTGGTCAACACTCTGATTCCCGCCTGGTCAACCGCTGACTGAATGAGTCCTTGCCCTAAGTCGCTTTCCATCACTGCGTACAAGTGGTCAGCGCCGTCGACGAGGAAGGGCACAATGACGATGGATATCGCAGGCACTCGTTCCGACAACCATTCTGGTGAGGTATAGGCCATGTCTAGTTGCCCAGCGACCAGCGCCTGCTGCTCCGAAGTCTGGTCGTACAGGCTGCCCGAGTCGAACACCTCCACGATTACTGAGCCATCGCTGAGCTCTTCAACGAGTTCAGCAAATCGGTATGCGGCTTTCGTGTGATGCTGTGCGGGGGTGCTGGCAGTTGAGAAGCGGAGTTCGACCGTCTCAACGGCAGTATTGGCGCTTCCCTCTGCGTTTGGATCGGTACTGGCGCTCCCCTCTGTGGCTGGAGTGCCTCCGACACACGCAGCCAGAAGTGGAAGTATGGCGACCGCAAGCAAAGCGGCTTTGCTTCGTGAATTCATCGTGACTCCTTCAATAAGTCGTTAAGTTAGGGCGCAAAGTAGAGATGCCCATTGTCTGTGGCATGCAGCGAGAAGAATCAGTTCTCTGTGAGGACCCAGTCTCGCTGAAATGTGCTCATCCTCTTTTAGCTCACCTCCTTGTGATCGATGACAGCACTGTATCATATCCGCTGGTTAACCGTTAACCTAATTCTTGAGTTCATTTCTTGGCGGCGGGTTTAGCAGTTACCGGCGGGTTAAAAATACTTCGGCCTCTGTGCACTGCGAGTACGACTTTACGGTCAAAGTCCCCACACTAAGCGAGCTACTTCGCACGGTCACGGAGCTGATGAAAGAAAACAAGGCCGATCGGGCAGAGTCCGGTGCGACAAACGTTCGGCTCAAGAAAGGGGTTGATCCCCTAGAGCGGGATAACCAGACGTTGCGTTCGAGGCGTCGAACGCTGCAGCACAGGGGAAAGAAAGCCCCGGGCGCAGTCAGCGGGATTGGCGACGGCGCTCATCGAAATTCCCCGGTTCCGTTGAGAGAACTGACGAATTCTGGTTAGCGCCGCCATTGATTTGCCCGATTGACTGGGGACTGGCGTTGCCGGGGTCGCGGTTGGCGAAGGCAAAGGCGCCCACCAGCACCGGTGGTACCCGTGACGTTCACGGGTGGGCTGGGCGCCTCGACGAACTCGACGCCGTCAGACGCAAGCGCACTCTTGCCTCCGCTTCAGTACCACCTGGAAGTCGCCGGCCGCGAGCAAAGCTGCAATAACCCCCGCGTCGTCGCTCTGAACCGCCATTCCAAGTATCTCTAGGGGGGATCCACTTCTAACGCGCTCACAACAAAAGGGTCCGCTCGCTCCGGTACCCCTGAGTCGACTCTGATCGCCGGCGCACAGTTGACGAACCTGCCCTCGAAAGTGACTGACTGCGGCCTGGATGGGCGGGGCGGGACGTCGCCTTGAAGGACGAGGACGTCGGTGGCCGCGATCAGTTCGGCACACTCCTCAACACGCTCAGTTGTGACACGCAGATTGGCGCCGGAGTTCAAGAGGATCGAGTTCTCGTCATCGGACACCTACACCCGTTGCGCCGCCAACACTCTGCAACTCTTAGAGGCCAACCCCCACGTTTACCAAGAAGGACAGTGCCACCTAGGCAAACGCGCCGTCACTCACAGCCACCACCATGGTCACGACCCCACCCCGGCGATCAGCGACGACCGCGCGGTTGGCACCCCTGAATCCCTTTACCGAATGACTGCAATGGGGAGGAGCGTCCCCGGCGCGGGATCTGTTCACAAAGAACAATCGTGTCTATGTTAATCGACTCCACCAGGATGCGACCGCCGACAATGTTCGCCTCCTCACACACCAACACGTGCCAATAGAGTTTTTTGAAACATTCATCATCGTTGCTAGAGTGCTGCATGGCTCCGCGAACTCTTACAACGGCCGTGCACTGATCGAGTCTAAGGAGGACCCTACATGGCTCTGACCCTACAAAACGTCGCCCTAGGAGAACAACTCGCCGACCAGTTGCGTAGCCAGATTATTTGCGGCGACATTACTTCCGGGACGCACCTCGTCGAGGGCACTGTGGCTGTGGAGTACGGAGTGAGCCGAGGGCCCGTCCGCGACGCCCTGCGGACACTCCAAGGCGAGGGCCTCCTAGAGTCGCGTAAGCAGGGGTACTTCACCAGGGCCTTCGCTGCGAGCGACATAGACGAGCTGTACGAGATCCGTTCTGCTGCCGAGCATCTCGCCTGCCGGCTGGCGATTCAACGTGGTGGTGAGGACACCTGGAGAACAGCCCAGCTCCACATTGATGCGATGCGGAAGTTCGCCGACAGTGGGAACGCTCATGGCTACGCAAGAGCGGATGTCGACTTCCACACCGAGTTTTACGTCCACTCGGGCAATGTCCGCCTCCTCAACCTGTGGCAGCAGTTCCAACCGACGTTCGCGACGCTCATGGACATCACCAACGCTCAGGACGCCGACCTTCATCGTTCATTTCGCCACCATGTAGACCTGCTTGCCCTAGCGCGGGAGGGCAAGGCCAAGGAATTCGACCTCCTCCTCAGCGCCCACCTTGAGCGCTCGCGAGCAAGAATGTCCCGGAGTCAAGAGAATCCTGATTGGCAGTCGACTGCCAACTGAGCCTGCTCGAGACAACCTCGCTCCCATAAGCCCACGAAACGTAGTGGGCAATCTGGCTGGTCGGTGGTGCCGCCCAGCCCATCGTTCACCACTCTCATCCCTTAGTGGCACCAATTCTTCAGGAGAGAGACACCATGTACTTGTGGGCCGCCAGTGCGGCCAGTATGACGGGTGGTGTGGTGATGATCGACGCCATCATGATGCTTCCTCGGTCCAGCAACGCTTACGCTCTTTCAGACGAGGGCCCTTAATCAATTTTTATTGCGTATCTCCCGCTATTCCAACAACGATGTTGAGCGGTTGTTCGCCAGCAGCAAGCCGGTCGAACTGAGTATGGAGTAGGGCGAGCATTCCCGGCTCAAACGTGCTGGAATAACCGCCCACATGGGGGGACAACATGAGTCTAGGCGATTGCCACAGGGGGTGGTCCGGGGGCAGCGGTTCTTGATTAACGACATCGAGCGCTGCGCGAATCCGCCCCCTCTGGAGCTCGGCAAGTAGCGCGTCGGTGTCGACAATCGCGCCTCGGGCCACATTGACCGGCATTGTGCCGTCTTTCATCAATGCAAGCCGCTCCTTATTCATCAGCTTCTGCGTCTCCAGTGTTGCAGGAAGAATCAAAATCATCTCATTGCACTGCGGGAGCAGCTCATCCAAGCGATTCATCGTATAGCTGCCATATCTGCCTGAGCGCGAAAAAGGCGCCAGGTCAACTTTAAACGGTGCCAACATGCCCGCAATCGTCTGACCGAGAGAACCGAACCTTATGAGCCCGACATTTTTATATGCCAGGGACGGCCGTGGGCCTTGCAATCACTTCCCCTCGGGCTGCGCGCGAACAAAATCATCCGGGACACGCAACGACGCAAGGATCAACGCAAGAGCGAGTTCCGAGGCGGAGAAATCGTGAACGCCTCGAGCATTACAGATGGCAAGGCCGTCTCGTCGAAACACGATGGCGTCGTCATACCCGGCGTTAGGCATTTGCAAATACTGGAGTTTGGGCATATCGCCCACCGGGGTGAGGCCTGCCAACCCCGACATACAGAGGGGGCGCAGAAAGTAAAGCCCCTCATTGCCTCACTCTCCAGCTGAGCTGTTGCGGGACCCAGGAGGGTTACTCTTTGTGGTATAGCCAGGTCATCCCATTGCGACCACACGACGATTAATAGTCTTTACCTCCTCAAACAGGCGACCTGCCGCACGGTGTGCGGCTGTGACACGAGCATAGACAGTCCCGGTTTGATCCAGACTGCCATCTTTCCACTCAAAACTTTCCCTGTCATACCAAGCGTTGCCTCACACTCGTCTATGTTGATGGCCACACAATCCACACGCCCGGAGGCAAGCGTCGATAAAAGAACTCAAAATAATTGGGGAATGTATCCAAGCGGCAGACCTTGTTTACGCAGGAAAAGCAATGCGCGACCACCCCTACGGAGGCTACGAGCGCTTTAGGAAGGCGGTTGCAGAAAGCCCCACTCGCGCCGCCCGGGTTTTCTTGCCATCGGTGCTCGATAAAGTGGTGTGAGGGAGGCGCCAGCGCGAAGGAGTGCAGTGATGAGAACAAGGAGGACTTGGGCAATTCTTACCCTTGCCACCCTGAGGGTTCAGGCTGCACCGCCGGAATGGGCGGCGAAAATAATCCGACCACAGCCCGTGACACCGAGGCGATGATTGATCGGCTTGTCCACCATTCGGCAGTCCATGCTTTGACCGGGGATAGTTACCTCACAAAAAAATCGGGGAATCGGCACACTGGCAAGCCATAAACCCGAAAATAAGACAGAGTAGGGCCACCAAGTGGTCTACTTTTCAAAGAGCAAAATTGGCCTACTTTTGGAAGAGCGTCGACACATCTCGACCCCCCCTTTTTTTATGCGCCCACAAGAAAAAAATCCCAGAAACGGGAGGATTTTTCTTTTTGAACCGCAATCCGGAGGCTGAATTTCCCGAACAGCACCAGCGCCGCTCCAAAAACAGCGAACTAGGATGTTTGTTATGCGTAATAAATGGATACTGCTGTCATACGCTTTTTTCTTCTTCGTTATTGTCTCTAGTTACGACTCTTACTCGGACAACACTTAT
>Ga0307934_1000832_pt1 | contig 21379 bp, 21 predicted proteins | sample OrgLakmetageno90_FD_201838 | JGI IMG/M metagenome (GOLD analysis project Ga0307934, IMG submission 201838) | Saline water microbial communities from Organic Lake, Antarctica - #90 | ecosystem: Environmental > Aquatic > Non-marine Saline and Alkaline > Saline | place: Antarctica: Organic Lake... | reverse complement strand
TTGGCCTTGAGTTCGGGACTGTGTACCTTACGTTTTTGAGTCTCGCTCATTTTTCTTATCCTGGTTGCCGGATAGCAGCTTAAACTATTGTCTGGAATATGGGGTCCACTTTAGAACTCCGGTTGCTTATCGTTTAGACCAGGACCAAATCGACCGTCTAACCGGCATGCGGGAGCAAGAGTGGCAGGAGATGCAGGGCTACGTCGAAAGCAAAAGTTGCTTGATGGAATATCTTCGTAGATCCCTGGACGACCCTGAGGCTGAACCCTGCGGAAAATGCGCCAATTGCGTCGGTGAGGCGCTAGTGAAGACCGTGCCTGAGCGTGCCCCAGTGATTGCTGCAGCTCAGTTCCTTCGACATTCAGAGTTTGCCTTGAAACCAAAGGTTCAAGTGGCAGCGAACGCATTCCCGATATACGGGTTCAGAGGGAACCTTCGGCCCGAACTCAGGGCCCAGGAGGGCAGAGTATTGAGTCGCTGGGCTGATGCCGCCTGGGGTAGTTTAGTGGAAGAAGGGAAACATGCGGGTCAGTTCAGGGACGAGTTAGTCGATGCAATGGTAGAGATGATTCGGCAGCGTTGGAAACCCGAGCCACAACCCGAGTGGGTTACTTGTGTCCCCTCGTTAAAGCATCCGGATCTCGTGCCAGAGTTCGCAAAAAAACTGGCAGCAAAACTTGGGCTTCCTTTTATTTCAGTTGTTTCTAAGGTTCAAGACAACGACCCGCAGAAACTACAGAACAATCGCTTCCATCAGTGCAGCAACCTTGATGGGGTGTTCTCCGTTGAGGAGAATGTGCCAAAAACGCCAGTTCTGCTAGTAGATGATGTGGTTGATTCCGGGTGGACCATGACCATCCTGGCCGCGTTGCTCAAACAACAAGGCAGTGGCAATGTTTACCCCGCTGCGCTTGCCTCTTCTGCATCAGGTGATTGACCAATGGTATCTGCTAAAACTCACGCAATTCTGCTGCTGACAGCCCACTTCTCAAAAGCGGGTAAGACAGATGCGAAGCCACTTACCAACAAAGAGTGGGGGCGATTTGCGTTCTGGTTGAAGAACCAAGAGCTTTTCCCTGAGGACCTCCTGACGGGAGACATAAGCCAGAAACTGGCCGGGTGGGTGGACGGTAAGATTACCGTTGACCGCGTTCAGGCCCTGCTTAACCGGGGCTCTGCACTCGCGGTGGCCATGGAAAAGTGGACCCGGGCTGGCCTATGGGTACTGACTCGCTCAGACCCTGAGTACCCCAGGCGCCTTAAAGCACGACTGGGCAACGATGCACCGCCCGTCTTTTTTGGATGCGGTAATCGTAGTCTTCTATCCAAAGGCGGCATTGCGGTTGTTGGCTCTCGCAAGACCAGCGATGCAGACCTGGAGTACAGTCGCCGTCTGGGTGAACTTGCAGCCAATGAGGGCCAGTCTATCGTTTCAGGTGGCGCGAGGGGTGTTGATGAGGCGGCCATGCTGGGTGCTTTAGCCGCCGAAGGAACAGCAGTAGGCATCCTCTCGAACGAGTTGCTACGGGCGGCTACCTCGTCGAAATATAGAAACTACCTGATGGCAAACAATCTGGTGCTGCTCTCTCCGTTTTACCCCGAGGCTGGCTTCCATGCCGGCAACGCAATGCAGCGAAATAAGTATATTTACTGTTTGTCAGATGCGGCGATAGCCGTCCATTCCGGAACTTCGGGTGGTACCTGGACTGGTGTGCTTGAAAACATAAAAAATGGCTGGGTACCAATGTGGGTCAAGCCTACTGATGATCCTGACGCAGGCAACGAGACGTTAGTGCAGAAGGGGGCTCGCTGGCTGCCAAAAAACGTTGACTGCATAGATCCTAGTCTTTTGTTGAACTACGTGGACCCTGCGAGCAGGCAGGATGTGGACTTATTTGCCGAAGCACACCCAGAGTCCTCATTCGACTCAGTATCAAATGTGCCTGAATCTGAGGGCGAATCAGCGTTAGCGGAAGGTAACACTGAGGAGCACCAATCAGTATCAATATCGGAACCAGCGGAGCCTCCAGTTCAACTGGAGGAGTGTGAGCCCTCTGCGATTGAAAACCATGCCCAAGGAATGCCCCGACTATCTTTGTATGAGCACTTTTTACTGTTGGTGGAAACGGAGGCTCAGTCCCCCAAAACAATTGAGGAGCTGATGGAAGTCACCGAACTTCACAAAACGCAGTTGAATGAATGGCTGAAAAAAGCGGTTGCTGACCGAGTGGTTACCAAATACACCAAACCGGTTCGCTACGAATGGGCTCAGAGCAGCCAGCGCCAAATGTTTGAGGAAAAGTAGTTCCCATGGAAACATCAAAGCTCAGAAAGTTTGCACAGTTTGCCCGTCGCAGCCTGATCGAACAAGTCGGCGCCAAGCTCAAGCTGGTGTTAGCGCAAGAAAGTGCGGCTCGCAGGGAAAAACTTAATGCTGTGCAGAAGCTTGAGGAAGCCATTGCGGATCAGGGTAAGGAAGAGGTTATCGAGCGTGTGGCCTACATTTGGTTTAACCGCTTTTGCGCTCTTCGCTTTATGGATGTGAACCGCTATAACCGAGTTGGTGTTGTCTCTCCTGCTGAGGGGCAATTCCAACCTGAGATACTGGCGGACGCCAAAATGGGGCATGTCGATGAGGGCATGGTACCGCAACCAGTACGGCAGAAAATTTACGCGCTGTTGGATGGCAAGGCGCCGAGCCAGGATCCGCAAAGTGAAGCCTATCGGCTATTGTTGGTGGCTGCCTGTAACTCATGGCATGGTGTCATGCCGTTTCTGTTTGAGCGAATTGAGGATTATACCGAACTGCTGATGCCGGAAGACTTGCTGTCGGGTAACTCCATCCTCGCCTACACCCGCGAGGCCATGACACCCGACGCTTGTCAGGATGTCGAGATGATTGGCTGGTTGTATCAGTTTTATATTTCTGAGAAGAAAGATCTGATCTTTGAGGGGCTTAAAAAGAATACGAAGATCACACCGGATAATATTCCCGCCGCCACCCAACTGTTCACGCCGCATTGGATTGTGCGTTATTTGGTTGAGAACTCTCTGGGTCGACTCTGGATGCTCAACCGGCCTAACTCTGGCGTGATTGAACAGATGGATTACTACATCAAGCCAGAGGAGCCAGAAACTGACTTCTTCCGCATTAGCAGCCCGGAAGAAATAAGGATCTGTGATCCGGCCTGCGGGTCTGGCCATATGCTGACATATGCTTTCGATTTACTTTATGCCATGTATGAAGAGGATGGTTACGAGCCTGCTGACATTCCGGCCATGATTTTGGCTCATAATCTCTACGGTATCGAGATCGACGAGCGTGCTGGGGAGCTGGCCGCTTTTGCGCTGACAATGAAGGCGCGGGCAAAGCAGCGCCGTTTTTTTTGGAAATCTGTGCAACCCAATATTGTCGTCCTAGAGAACGTGGCCTTTACTGACGCCGAGATGCAAGACGTGGCCGCCGTGGTGGGCAAGGATCTGTTCACGGACGAGTTGCGTGCGACGCTTACTCAGTTCGAGCAAGCCAAGAACTTCGGTTCGCTGATCGTGCCGAAACTGCGCGACGCAGCGGAGACGCTGCGGGTGGTGGAGGCGCGGGATTTCGGCGGCGATCTGCTATTGACGGAGGTTCAAGAGCGCGTGGTATCAGTGCTGCTAATGGCCGAAGCCCTTTCGCCCAAATACCATGTGGTGGTGGCCAATCCGCCTTACATGAGTGTCGGAGGCATGAACCCCGCGATGAAGGGGTGGGCCGAGATGACATATCCAGAAAGCTATTCGGACGCATTTTCAATGTTCATCGAGCGGACCGGCACGCTTAACTCCCCGTCTGGCTATTCTGGCATGGTAACTATGCAGAACTGGATGTTCCTCTCATCATTTGAGTTGCTCCGAGACAACCTCTTGGCTCAACGCACGCTGATAAACCTTTGCCAGATCGGATACAACAGCTTTCCCGAAATGAACTCGAAGGTGGCTCAGGCGGTCGCTTTTGTTATTGAAAAGCGAAAAAATGCCGGAAAGGGTATCTTCTTCAATTTGAATGACGCACCGCAATCCGCAAATAAGCGGCTCGTGTTTCTTGCCAAGAAAGAAGCATCGGATTATTTTGCGCCCGTCCCAGAAAAATTTAGAAAAATCCCCGGCAGCCCTCTCGCTTTTTGGGCAACCGATGGTGTCTATGCTGCATTCGAGAGTAGCCAACTTCTTTCTGAACACGCTTCAGTTGGTAAAGGCTTGGATACTGGGGATAATCAACGCTTCTTGCGGTATTGGTTTGAGATTGGAAGAGTTGGAGCGCGGTGGCTGCCTTGCCAGAAGGGCGGCACGTTTCGGAAATGGTTCGGCAACAACGATGTCGTAATCGACTGGGCAGATAATGGAAACGCCTTGCGAAACTTTCCGAAAGCAAATCTTCGAAACTCACAGAACTATCTCCGCTCTGGGATATCTTGGACTAGGGTATCCAGTGCCCCTCCGGCTTTCAGAGCTTTCGATAAGGGGCAGATATTCGAGTCAACAGGACCATGCGTTTTTTCCGATGACATTCCTGAAGCTGTTGCGCTTGGATTACTGAATAGCAACTTTGCACGCCTCGTTCTTGGGATGCTCGCTCCAACTCTGGATTTTCAAAGCGGGCATGTTTCCAAAATTCCTGTCCCACCCTCCGCAGGAAGCTTGAGCCAGAAGCCAGCAATTGCCTGTGTTTCACTTTCTCGCTCCGACTGGGATGCTTACGAAAACTCTTGGAATTTTTCCAAGCTCCCACTGCTCTCGGCCGACCACCGGGCCGAGACGTTGGAGGCAACCTACACCGCGCTCCGTGCCCATTGGCAGGGCATGACCGATGAAATGCAGCGGCTGGAGGAAGAGAACAACGGCATCTTTATCGACGCTTATTGCCTGCAGGACGAGCTGAGTCCAGATGTCCCACTGGAAGAGGTCACCCTGACTTGTAACCCGTACTATCGCTACGGCAACAACAAGAGCGAGGAAGAGCTTGAAGCACTGCTGTTGGCCGATACTATGCGGGAGTTGGTTTCCTACGCCGTGGGCTGCATATTTGGCCGCTACGCACTGGACAAACCGGGGCTCATCCTAGCGAACCAAGGCGAGACCATCGAGGACTACCTCAAGCAGATTCCGGTACCGAGCTTCTCGGCGGACGATGATAATGTCATCCCGATGCTCGATGGCGACTGGTTCACCGACGACATCACCGAGCGCTTCCGTGAATTCCTGCGCATCGCCTTTGGCGAAGAGCATTACGGGGAGAACCTCCGCTTTGTCGAGCAGGCGCTGGGCAAGGACATCCGCAAGTACTTCCTGAAGGACTTCCATAACGACCACGTGCGCCGTTACAAAAAGCGCCCCATCTACTGGCTGTTCTCTTCACCCAAGGGCTCATTCAATGCGCTGATCTATATGCACCGCTATCAGCCTCACACTGTAGGCACGGTGCTGGAGTATTTGCGGGACTTCAAGGACGAAAAGCTTCAAGCCCGGAAAGATCATCTGGAAGCAGTCAGTATCAGTTCCGGTGCCTCCCAGTCCGACAAAACAAAGGCTCTGAAGGAGGTTGAAAAGATCAACAAGATTCTTACAGAGCTGGATGATTACGAGCGGGATGTTCTCTATCCATTGGCAACCGAACAGGTTCAGATTGATTTGGATGATGGCGTTAAGGCGAACTATCCGCGATTTGGTGAAGCCCTGAAGAAGATACCTGGTTTGCCGTAAAGCATTAAGGAGTAGTACGTGGCGGGAAAATACGAAAACCCCATTACGATTAAAGAAGCGATAGATGCGATAAACCAGCGGGATTTTCTGCTACCAGCAATTCAGCGAAAGTTTGTCTGGAGTAGCCACCAGATCTGTGTGTTGTTCGACTCCATCATGCGGGGCTATCCCATTAACAGTTTTATGGTGTGGGAGGTCAAGCATGGGCCGATCAAGAATGACTACAAGTTTTATGAGTTTTTGAAGTCTTTTTGCCAACGGTTTGGGGAGGAGAACCCCCATGAGCCGACCAACGCGAGTTATAAGGATTTCAAGGCCATTATTGACGGTCAGCAGCGGCTGACATCCCTATATATTGGACTATGCGGCACCTATGCCTATAAAAAACCTCGCGTTCACTGGAAAACGACGCGCGATGACGTAAATCTGCCACCAAGAAAGCTCTATCTGGACTTGAAGGCTCCGGTAGTCACCGAAGATGACGAGTCCCTGATGTATTACAACTTTAAGTTTCTCACGGAGCGGCAGTATCGGAATTCGCTCGAAGCCGAAGATCGAGCTCACCATTGGTTTTGCATGCACGAGATCCTTAAATATCCAGCTTATGAGAGCAACGACGATGTTTTGTTTGAAGTGGTCTTGCCTGAATTGGAACGACGAGATCTGAGTGATAACACGTTTGCACGTAAGACTGTGCTGAAAGCCTACGATACGATTCGCTCCCAGCGAATTATTCACTACTTCAACGAGAGTAGTCAGAAGATCGATCATGTTCTTGATGTTTTTATCCGGACGAACAGTGGCGGGACCAAACTTGATTTTTCTGATCTGTTGATGTCGATCGCTGTCGCACACTGGGATGGAGACTTCCGGAAAGAGCTGGATGACCTGGCGCACCACATTCACCAGAACATCGAAATGGGTTTCTATATTGAGCGTGACTGGCTGCTAAAGGCGTGTTTGGTGCTTACCGGTGCCGATGTTCGTTTCAAGGTGAAGAACTTTAAGGGTGAGCAGGTTGCCCGCATTCAGCAGGAATGGCCGGGGATCAAGGAGTGTATTACGGAGACGTTCCGGCTGATTAGAAGGTTCGGTATAACCCCTCAGTCCCTGACGTCAAAGAATGCAGTTCTACCAATTTGCTATTATTTGTACCGAAAGCAGTCCGGTAGTGTTCCGCTTTACTCACAGATCAACAACCTCTCAAAGTGCCACCAGCAACGGTCGCTTATCAGTCAGTGGTTCTACATGGCATTGTTGAAAGGAGTGTTTGGTGGTCAGGCAGATACCATCCTCTCCAGCATGCGGGATTTACTGGACCAGCACCTCAGTGAGAGCTCGTTTCCGTTGGAAGCGATTGTTGATCGTTATAGAGCGACCAACAAGGATCTCAGGTTTGACGAGGAAACACTCGATAAATTGCTTGAGACCCAGCATGGGGAAGGGCGTTGCCGTGCCTTACTTCATCTGCTGTTCCCTGAAATGAATGTGACCGAGGTCTTTCACATTGACCACCTGCACCCACAATCTGCCTTTTCTAAAAAATCTCTGAGCGGACATCAATTTTTGGCAGAAGATGAGGAGTTACGAACTTTCTACAGCAACCCCATCCACTGGAATGCTATCCCGAACTTACACTTGTTGAACCATTCACAGAACCTGTCGAAAAATGACAGGCCCCTCGATGACTGGCTTGGGGATAAGAATGTTCACCTGTCAGCGCGTGATCTGCTGGTCGAAAACGTTGCCTTGGACTTTGAATCATTCAAGGCGTTTTATGATGCAAGACGCGAAGCCCTCAAATTGCGGCTGATGTCCCGTGTTTTCATGGCCACGGCTGTCGCACCAGAGGAAGTAGATGACAGTGAGGCTGAAGAGGTCTTGGAAGAAGCCGTTTTATGAGTAATCAAATACAGACAGCGCTGTCTCGTTTGTTCGACAAGCACCGGATTATTTTCTGGTACGACATCAAGCATGAGCTTCGCGAAGACTTTGAGTCGGTTTCACTCTCTAACGTTGAGAAGCTGGAAATCCACAACAACGAGTATGGACTGAAGTACCGTATTCTGCGTGAAGCGCCTGCACAGAAATTCCTTCTCTACAAGGCGGGACCGCAGCCTGCGGATCTGGACAACTGGCTCCTTGATGTTCAATTGGCACAGGGGGAGTTTCGTACCGATCAGGTGGCCATTTGGCTTTCTGAGCTTGAATTGGGGTTGGAATTTTCAGAGGCAGTGAAGGCGCATGCCGAATTCTTTCAGGCGGTCAAACGTAAGGGTGCTCTGAAAAAGTTGCTGAAACCCGATGATACCGCTGGCCAGCTCCGTCTTAAGATGTTGGCCGTCTGTGTCGGCTGTGAGCCTCGCATGGATTCGGTAGTAGAGACACTGCTTCAACAGTTGGCGGATGGCCGTGATGACGGTATCAGGTTGATTGAGCGCTGCGCGCTGGAGACTTTCTTGTGGGAGCAGATCACCCGATTTTATGGCTATCAAGCAGACAAACCAAGCCTTCGTGATTTCGTAATAGAGCTGTTCAAGTCCTGTTACGCCATGGGCACGGACGGCGACGTAAAAATGACTGGGGACGCTTTGGTGTTCCTGAAGCGTTGGAAAGACAGCCGGCAGTTCGAAACGGGCTTCGAAGCGCTTTCAGCGGAGTGTGCGGATGTATTGAGTATTGAGCGGGATCTGGATAAGCGGGATTTCCGGGACCTGATTGAGCTGGATTATTTTCGTCTGATTGACCAGAAAGTCATCAGTGACCTGGTACGGGCTGTGGTTGCACGCACTGTCTCCAGTGGGGATGTGTCGCTCTGGGTGCGCCAGCGGCGTCAGGGGCATTGGTACGGTGAATTCCGACATCTTTACGAGGCGGTCGAATATGCGGCTCGTTTCGTTTACGCCCTTGGCGAGGCTAGATTGACAATGGATAGCCTGGCTGACGGCGTGCGGCTCTATACTGAGGCTTGGTACCAACTTGATCAGCTTTATCGAAAGTTCACCTATCACGTCCGCATGTCAGGCCAGGCGTCACTCATGGGGGATTTGAGCGATCAGGTTGAGAATCTTTACACCACCAACTATCTATTGAAGCTGGGTGATGAATTTCAGACTCATGTGGAAGCAGCAGAACGTTGGGAAGCATTTCCCGTACTTCCGCAGCATTATTTTTTCGATCACTGGGTGCGCCCGTTCTTGAAAAAGGATAATCGGGTGTGCGTGATCATTTCAGACGCCATGCGGTATGAGATTGGTGATGAGCTCCTGAGCTTGATCCGACAAGAAGACCGCTACAGCGCAAAGCTGGAACCCGTATTGTCGATGCTACCCAGTTATACGCAGCTCGGCATGGCCGCCTTGCTTCCGGGCCAGTCACTGTCGATTGCCGACAACGATACTGGCACGGTTCTGGTCGATGGCCAAAGTTCCCAAGGCACCGTCAACCGTACCAAGATCTTACGGACAGCACTGGATGGACGTGGTCAGGCCATCAAGGCGGATGAGTTAATGCAGCTGAACCGAGACGAGAGTCGGGAGCTGCTCAAGGGCAACGATGTTCTCTACATTTACCACAACCGGATTGACCACACCGGCGATAAAATGCACTCCGAAGGGCAGGCTTTTGAAGCAGCGGAACAAACTCTGGAAGATCTGATTCGCCTGATCAAAAAACTGACTGCAGCCAATGCCAACAACCTGCTGATTACCGCAGATCATGGCTTCATTTATCAGAACCGCGAGCTGGAACATTCCGACTTCTCCGGTTCGGCGGTAGATGGTGACAATATTCTCTACAGAGATCGCCGCTTCGTTTTGGGTAAGGGGTTATTCTCGGCTCCGGGCTTCCATCACTTTACATCAGAGCAACTGGGCCTGGCCGGTGATATGGAGATTCAGATTCCGAAATCCATTAACCGGCTGCGTTTAAAGGGCTCTGGTAGCCGATTTGTCCATGGCGGGGCGTCGTTGCAAGAAGTGGTGGTGCCGGTGCTAAGGGTGAACAAGAAGCGCCAAAGTGATGTTAGTGCTGTGGAGGTGGAGATCCTGCGAGGTGCCAGTTCGGTTATCACCTCCGGCCAGCTGGCGGTAACGATGTATCAAACTGGCCCTGCCACCGAAAAGGTCCAGCCACGTTACCTACGGGCGGGTATTTATACCCAGGAAGGTGAGCTGATTTCAGATAGCCATGAGCTGGCGTTCGATCTGACTTCAGACAATCCTCGTGAACGAGAACTTCAGGTCCGCTTTGTTCTCAGCCGTAAGGCGGATGAAGTGAATGGTCAGGAAGTAATTCTTCGGCTTGATGAACAGCATGCAGGTACTTCTCACTACAAGGAGTACAAGTCGCTTCGTTACACGATGCGTCGATCGTTCACCAGCGATTTTGATTTTTGAGGGAGTGGGTAGATGAGTGAGTTGTACACTGCCGTTGAAGTGGGAGACTTGGCCAGAGTTGAGGCGATACTGGCGAAATCAGAAGAAGGTGCTGTTGACCCTGAGGAAATGAGCGATGCGGCATTCAGGCTTGCTCTCGACTCAGGCTTCAAAAAAGTCGCTTGGTCATTGCTAAAAGACGACCGGTTCGACCCCGACGCTGAGAACGGTGAGTCGCTGCGGCAATGCATTCGGTTAGGGTATTTGGATCTTGCATCTGCGCTACTGGAAAAAGGAGCGAACCCTAATTTTCGCTGTGAGGAGTCCAATAGCGCCATGTTGCTGGCGTTGGAGTATGAGTACTACGACCTCGCCCAGCAGATGATTGATAAGGGTGCTGAGGTAGATGTCCGCAATAGTCGTGGTTGGACACCCCTGATATGGGCGGCCATCAAGGGATATCGAAAAATTGTGGATTTTCTGATCGATAACGGTGCGGGCATTCACATTTGCAATAATGATGGCTGGAACGCCTTAACCGGAGCGTTTTTCAAGAATCGAACGGATATTGTGAATCTACTGACGGAGAGGGGGGCTCACTTTGGACGGAAATACAGCGAGGCTGCGCTGCTCTCTGCTTTTGAGCATGGCTACTATGACCTGGTTCGCAAGCTGGTTGAGGATGGAACCAATGTGAACATTTTGGATGGTGATGGAGATCCGTTGTTAATCCTCGCTATCCAGCGCGGCGATAAGGATATCGTTGATTTACTCTTGAAACATGGAGCGGATGCTAACTGCAGGACCAAGAACGGCAGTCCCGCTTTGACTGCGGCGTTGACTGCTAATCACTTTGAGATCGCGGCTACTTTGATCTCTTTCCACTGCGCTGTGAATGTAACAGGCGCCAATGGTTGGCCCCCATTGCTCCAGGCCGCTTTTGACGGCAGAACGGAACTTTGTCAATTGCTGATTGAGAATGGCTCGGCGATTAACAAACACACAGAAGACAAATTCACACCCCTGATGGTAGCCGTTCAAGAAGGACACCTGGATACCGTTAATCTCTTAGTCGGCGCTGGAGCGGATCTCAATCTTAAGAATAAACATGGAAATCGAGCTCTTGAAGTTGCTGAGCGAAGAAAATTTCCGGAAATACGTGATGTCTTGACCAAGCAGGGAGCGTTGGCTTAGTGATCACGGAATCGGAAGTCTTTGACGCTGTTCGGCGAGGCTACACTGAGTTTGAGTCGACATCGAATGCTGAGATCATCGACTACTTTTCTGAAATTGACCAGGGTTCAGTCGCCGGCCATGTTAGTCATATCAAGGGAATTCTGTTTGAACAGGAATATGTTGATTCGCTGGCTGCAGAAGGGGTTGAAGCTCAGACCTTTGAGGCAACAAACCACCCGATTACTGATATATCTATTCTGGGGGACGGCGACGTTGTCACTGAATTGCAACTTAAGGCCACAGACAGCGTCAGCTATGTGACCGCAGCCATACAAGAGAATCCGGAGGTGGGGTTTGTCGTCACCTCCGAAATCGCGGGGGGCCTGGGTACAGATTTGGTTATGGATTCCGGCATCGAGAACACCGCTTTGGATCAGGCAGTTCAAGACACGCTCATGGAAGAAGCCCTCAACCCGGTCAGCCCTTTGTCTGTGATTGGTTGGGCTTTCGGTCTGCCTTTCTAATTGAACGAACTACCAGAGGAAGCATTGTGAACTCACTGGATGCGAAGATTAACCAACATTTTTCCGGCCTGGTTGTCCGCAAGGATCTGGTGAAAGCCGTCAAGGGCAATGCCATCGTGCCATCCTACGTCCTTGAGTATTTGCTAGGGCAATACTGCGCGACGAACGATGAGGCGACCATCGAGACCGGTATCAAGACCGTCAAAGAAATCCTGGCCAAGCATTATGTGCATCGCAATGAGGCTGGACTGGTGCGCTCCAACATCAAAGAGAAAGGCCGGTACAGGGTCATCGATAAGGTAACCGTATCTCTGAACGATACCAAAGACGTTTATGAGGCGGAGTTTGAGAACCTCGGGATAAAAAAGGTCCTGGTCGATTCAGGAACCATCAAAAAGCATCCCAAGCTTTTGGTGGGCGGTGTCTGGTGCATTTGTGATATCGAATACGATTTCAGCGAGGAAAGCCAGTCAACGCCGTGGATCCTTCTTTCCCTCAAGCCCATCCAGCTTTCGAGTCTTGATTTCGATTCTTATCTGGTAGGCCGCAAACAGTTCACAACTGATGAGTGGATTGACGTGTTAATGCAAAGCATCGGCCTGAACCCTGAGGCTTTTGGTCGTCGAAGCAAGCTGATTCAGTTAGTGCGACTTATTCCTTTCTGTGAAAGGAACTACAACCTGATTGAGCTGGGCCCGAAGGGAACAGGCAAATCACACGTGTACTCTGAATTTTCACCTCACGGAACGCTCGTTTCAGGGGGTGAGGCTACGCTCCCGAAATTGTTTATCAATAACACCACCGGCAAGATTGGCCTGGTTGGTTATTGGGATGTCGTTGCCATGGATGAGTTTGCCGGTAGTGGCAAGAAGCCGGACATAAAGCTTATCGATACGCTGAAAAACTACATGGCCAACAAATCGTTCAATCGGGGTACTGGGCCACAGGGCGCAGAGGCGTCCATGGTTTTCATCGGAAACACTTCTCACAACGTGCCCTACATGCTCAAGCACGAGCATTTGTTCATGGATTTGCCAGAAACCTATCGGAACTCTGATGGCCAAGCTATCTTGGACCGCCTTCACTGCTTCCTGCCAGGCTGGGAGATGGACAACCTTCGGAATGATATGTTCTCGACAGGGTTTGGATTTGTGGTGGACTATCTGGCGGAGGTGCTTCGATCTCTGCGCAGCTACGACTTGTCTGACCGTTACCAGGAGATCTTTAATCTTTCGTCGGACATCTCCACACGGGATCGGGATGGAATCAACAAGACGTTTTCCGGCCTGATGAAAATCCTTTTTCCTCATGGTGGTGAAACCGAAGCTGAAGTCGAGGAGATACTGCGTTTCTCAATGGAGGGCCGAAAACGGGTAAAAGACCAGCTGATGCGTGTCGACTCAACCTACGCGATGGTTAATTTCTCGTACAAGCGCGCAGATGGGGAGAGCCATCAGGTTTCAACGCTGGAGGAGGAAGAGTACCCAGCCTACTATCACAAGACAATCGATGTAGGTGAGAGTGATGCCGGGGAACACCATGCTGCTTCAGAGGGAGGTGCTCAAAATGCTTCAAGACCTGCTATGGAAAACTCAGAGTATGTACTTGAGGAGAAGCATGTCACCTTCCAAGAAAACCAGAAAGGCGTTTCATATGAGACGTTGTTCGGCCCTTACCTGAAGAATGCTGCGCAGATCACTATCACAGACCCATATATCCGGTTGTTTTACCAGATCCGGAATCTGATGGAGCTGCTGGAGGTCATCGTCAAATACAAGCCCGAAGAAGATGAAGTAGGTGTCCACCTCGTCACCAGTCTCGATGAATTCAAAGGGGAACTACAGGACGAGAGCTTCGAAAAGATCCAGCAGTCAGCTGATTCAGTGGGCGTCAATTTCACGTGGGAATTTGATGAAACCGGTGCGATCCATGCGCGTCATATCATCACCGACACTGGGTGGAAAATATCGCTCGATAGGGGTTTGGATATCTTTCAGCATTATGAGATGAACGAAGCTTTTGCCTTCGCTAATCGTTTACAACAATACCGGTCCTCGAAGGCATTTGAAGCAACGTTCATTCGATATCTCGGCGGGTAGCTGGACCTTTCATGAGAGTTTGTCGCTTAATTCAATGACTCTGGTGTGGTTTTAGTCAGTAATTTTTGAGTTTCCGCCCTTTTAAGGCAATTACACGAAACAAAAAGTCCGCATTTTTAATTAATATGACCCAGTACCAAACACTGAGGTCATTATCCATGAATAAAGAAAACGCCAACTGGCATCTGAATCAGGTAATCAAAGAGGCACGGTTCGTCAGTAACGACCAATTGCGGGATGTTCTGTCAACATTGATGTTACATGCCGAGTGGATTATCGATGAACACAAACGAATGAGAGGTTTTTATCAAAAAAATGATAAAGACTTTAAATTTTGGCAACACATTTGTGCAGTTGAACGTGGTCAGACGTCTGTTATCATCCGCTGGCGAAAATTCCAAGGAAAACGATTGTATTCAGAACCACTGTCGACTTCCGAGCTTATTGACTACAAAATGCCAATGACGCGATTCAAGGGGTGTACCGTTAATGAAAAACGGACAATCCTAGCCACTGAACAAAGGTTTGCTAAGGTCCGCCGGATTAATGAAAAGCTCTCGTTAATCCATAAATGTCATCAAGCGTTGTTTGACATGACGCGAGAGCATGTAACTGATAAGTCGATTGAAAAAGATATCAGAAATAGCATTGGCATTTCGGAGCTACCGGACCATCAGTCCGAGACCAATGAATTTACGGAAGAAGATCGTATCGCATTTCGTAAAAGCTGCGGGCTGTAACACATAGCTCCCCCTTGAGATACCGTGTTCAGGCGGTAACTCAAAGGGGAGGGCTGTGTAGTTAGTTAGATGTGTTACTGGAGGGGTACAGAAAGAATTGGAAGACGAGATAATGACTCTCATCCATTTAGACTCCAAAGGACGAGGGCAGTATCTCATCACCTACTGGCGAATGGGATTTCGATCTCATGAAGCTTGGCAAGAGAATCAAGGTTGATGAGTGTGAATTTCTACATTCAATAATAAATTCCAGTGCATAGAAAATCGCATGACGGCATATAGAAACGGAGTTTACTCCGTGAATAGATAATATCGGCCGGAGTAATCTGTTTGGCTTTTTGCGTAAAGAGCTTCCGAGCCAGATAAGAGATCCACCAGAATTAGAAAATTCAATCGCTTCATGTAAAGTTTTCGAAGGCACGAAGTTTATTACCTGACCTTGATTAAGCCTGTCACCCCATTCTTGAACTGATGCTGCATTTGAGTATCGCTCATCTATTAAGCGATTTGCAATATTCCGCAAAGCATCCGGTTCGCTGAATACAGAGATGTATTTTTCTTTCATATATTAAAACCAATTATTTTCTTTAGATTTTTCAGAATCCAGTTCGAAACTTTGAATATCGGAATGAAGTCTTACAAAATTTGATCGTTGGCCACCTTCGGTACGAATCAAAATGGATAGTTCAACTTCGTAAAATCCGTCGACATTCTCTGCCGCTTTTATGATCTGCTCTGATAGCTCTTGTATGGTCATTTCTGAGTCCCTTTGTAGGTAAAATTTGGCATGCCCCTGAAGGAGGTTTTTCATGGCATGCCTGCTGGTGTTATGAGGCACCGCCAGCTGGCCTACATATATATTCAACTTACACGAGTTTGTTCGGGCAGCAAGCAAATAGATTTACTTGCCGTGATACAAGTTTCGTTGGATCTAAGGCTAGAGCAAGGTGCCCGCCCAAGCCTCAGGTTAGCGCTGCAGAAGGACGTCAGAATAGGGAAGAGAGGTCAGTGAGAGGAACACTGCCTGCCATAGGCAGTGAATTCTGATCACTTGCGACAGGCCGAAATTTAGGAGCGATCAGAAACCGTTATTGAAGCCAAAGCCGTCATCGATACCTGAACCATGGTCGAAGCCAAAACCATCGTCCAAACCGATCCCGTTGTCCATACCCATGCTGTTGTCGTCGAAGGACATGCTGGAGTGGATGTCATCATCGTCACTTATGCCGTAAGGATTGCCACCGGCATCAACTAGGTTGTTCACCATGAAAAGGCCCGTGGCAGGGTTAATCCCTCCTCGACGCCTGGCAAACAGAGATTCATCGTCGCTTTCGGCTTCATCATCTTTGTTGCTGGCCTCGACTGAGGGAATGTCAGCCATAGCGATACTCTCAGAGTCGCGATCGGATTCCGGCACAGACGCAGGCGGTAGCTGCCGGGTTTTTAATCCCAGCCCGTCGTGCATTACGTACTCGCGCCCCTCGCTTACAGTGAACACGGTGTACTCATGGGGCTTAAGGTCGCGACTGGGTGAGAAAAGGGATTTCAGAGTTTTGAACATGGTGGAACCGTCCAGTTTGGGGAAATTGGAGGCATTGTCAAAAACCTCGAACAAGCCATCAAGATCAGGCAGCCTCCGACGGGTCCTGAAAGAATCAGAACTGGACTACCAACTGCAATCACGAACACTCCAAAAGTCGTCGTCAGTCTACTCTACGTGTTCGGCGAATGGGTACGGCAATAACCTACAGCAGAACCCCCGAAGTGCAAGGAAATAGTGCGAGGTTGCTGGGAGTGGGACTTTAGGTAATCTGATTCAGCGTGGATCCTAGCGAGGTAAACAATATTGAAAGATATTCTTGATCCGGTTTCCTTGAATCGTTCGCTCAATGCGTTGGTGCTTTTCCTCCTTGGCGCCTTCTTCTGGTCTTGGCTCGACGACAAATTTGGACTGCCTATGCATATAATTCTGGGGGTCAGTGCGTTCGTTATCACGATTGATATCAGAAATTATTCCGAAGACCCTAGGCCGGGGGCTCTGCTGATTGGGGGGCTTATTTTGCCGTTTTGGCTTCTTCTACGGGTCTCGATAAGTGGCGCTGGAGACTAGCACCAATGCTATGGCGGTGCTGAGCTTCCTTTTTGGCGCGGTGCTGGATCTATTTGTCCGGCACTGCCCGTTGTTACGGCGACTCGTTCACTCTACATCAATCTGGCGCGGCGGAAGGAACCACCTTCGGACGCTGTTAATAGAACCTGATAGGGGCGGTTTATCATGGGGCGGAAAATTTGTTTTGAAATCGAATTCGACGAGCGAGAGCTCATCGTGGACACAATCAGAGAGCAGGCAAGTCTCTGCGGGATCACAGTCGAACAATTGATTAAACGATGTATTGCTGATGCGATGGAGGGGGATAGCGATGAGGAAAGTGTCCCAGGCGATACGATGGAGGATTTCTTGGTTAAAAATGGAGCTTTGAGCCCAAAAAAGTGATCGGGAGCATTCAACTCGCCCCCGTATTTGTAGTGGTCAACTAATCCCGTTTTCTGTCATCGTCATCGGCTTGGGAGTATGAAAAAAAACACAAAACCAACAGCTTGAATCTGCGTGGGTTGGTATGTTCTCTCCTTTTTAAGGAACCCAACTTTAGGAGAGTATATGCCCTTTCAGAAAAAACTCTTGCCGTTAACCACCGCCGCTCTGGCTATTGCATTGCTCAATGGTTGCGCCTCTTCGGGAATAACTGAGGCTCGGCCAGACCACAGCCGCGCATGGAACCTGGCTCACAGTGTCGGCATGGCCGACCTTGATGATACTGAGGTATCCAGCGACCAAATCCCCAGTGGTTTAGGTTCGGCGGCAGATATGGCTATTGATGTCGCGTACTTCATGAACAGCTCCACTCTGGGAATGTCTTTCGGCGACGCATTTGGGCTGGGGCTTCTTGGTTCGTTAATGACATCAAACAAAAGTCACGCTGAGCGGAGTACGATCGTCGCGTGGATTCCTAAAGACCAGGTGGACAGTCGTGAAAGAGTGAATATTTGGCTGGGTGATGTGTTCAAAGACGCAACGATGAAGGCCATGGACAATCTGAAAATTGACGGTCAGCCAGAATTCCACAACAAACTCACCGATAGCTGGGCTCATGGCACCTTCACGGAAACCAAGGTGTCTGGCGTGAAGGCCGATGGGACCGAATGCGGTGCGTACTTCAAGGTTTATCCGGAACTTGTTTCAGAGTTAAAGCGCATTCCAGAATTTATCGCCCCGAACACAAATGGGTATCAACTCTATGCGGGTGATAAAATTGTATATCCGCAATTTGCGGCCTATTGTCTGAGCGACACGTCACTGGATCAGTACGTCGAATTCGCAAGTGAGATAAGCAAGCATCTGCCTGAAACCGTGTTTTTCTTCACTCGCCAGATCGAACATGAAGACCAAACAATTCCACCCGTGGTGTTCGATCACGGCCAAGTGCTGCTTTTTGTAACAGCTGAGGATTGAGAGGCTTGTTACCTGTTGGTAAAAAGCCGGGTGATGTTGTGAACTGACCCCGGTTCTTTTCAGGCTCGGGGCATTACTGGGTAGATTGGAATCAGTGTACTGATCGGCTCCTCGGAGGTTTTCCGTCTGGCTCGCTCGGCGCGACTTTTCTCCTGCTGTGCATCGTATACGGGCATAGCCGCGTTCAGCGGGATCAAAGGCGCGTACGCTTCACGCTATGTGAACAGTTGATCGAATTTCTTTTAAGTTTTCCACTTCTCGCGGTGGACATTCCGTTTTAAAGAGGAGAGGTGCCGGCGAATGTTCACTATCGGTCGGACGACCAGTTCCCGACACTTATAGTTGTTGTCATCTGCATGTTCGCGTATAAATGTGTCGCCTTTTCATTGACCTATATGGATTCCCTCATGCGATTTTCTCTATCCAAAGAGTTTGGCCGTTCCCTAATGGTCGCCGGCATCGTAGCCCTTTCATCTCCGGCGATTGCGGATGTACCAGACGACACCTATCTGCACTGCGCCCCGTACCTGATAGCCATTGAAATACCGTGGAAAATGTCAATGGACAACGCCTTGCATGATCAAAGCCATATTATGGCAGGGGTCGTCCACATGACTGCTGGGAAGGCGATTGGCTTTCCGGAGGTAGATAGCAGGGGAGACGCTTATCCAGATCGCATTTCGTTTAACAACTTTGAAGACTACACAATCGATCGGGTCAAGATGCGGCTGAAATATACTAACAAAATGGATGAAATAAGAGCTATGAGAGAGGACCGTGATCGTTCGAGTATCCCAAAGTACTCTTACAGTGCCTGCTTCAAGATCAGCAAATCTGAAATGAAGGCTAAGATCGAAGCGCACAATGAAAAGCTCGGTGGTGTGAAGTTCTGAATCTCTCCTGCATTTCCAGAATGAGTGATCAATTTAGAAATGAAAGCCTCGTATACCGTTCATTGCAGCACCGATTTGTTCGTGCTGATCAGCGGCGATAATCGAGGTGGGGGTCGGTCGGTTACCAACGACGCGGATAACGTCCTTGCTGCGATCCACGATTTGGTAGCCAACCTCAAGCATCGTCACGTCTACTACCTCGACTCCATGGGGTCAGATTGACGAGCTGCGCCATTTAGGTGGTCGGTTTACGGGGTTCTGGCCTTGCACTGACACTCAGCGGGAAATGTTGGCGGATTATCTGCCGAAGAACGCTGTTTGACGCCCCTTTGTGTCGTTTCTTCTGGCGTTTTATCCGCCTTTCCGATGCACATTGGCGTCTCTTTTTTTGGTATCCCTATTCCGGGGACGGCTTCAGCCCGCGGTTTTGCTTAATCCATGCAAGTCCATCGCGCACAAACTGGAAAATAAACCAGATCATCAGCGGTAATAACGCGAGCGACAGGGGCTCCATGATTCCGACATAGAACGGATTCCAGTGGATGGGGTAAAGCGGTTGCATCTCCGAATGAACCAGCGTGTCCAGAAGGACATGAGCGATGCCGCCGACATAGGATCCGATCACCCACTTCCGGGATCGAAACCCGAATAGCGCCACAATACTGGCCAGCGCAACCGCAGCCACAAGACTGTGCGTGAACGGAGAGTGAAGCGACTCCGGGCCTTCAAGGCCAAACACGTAATAGCCGATTGCACCGCCGTCTATCCAGAGGTTAATGAGCGTGAAAGACACAAGGCTCACTTTGCCAGGAAAGAAGTGATTCAATGGAGCAAGTACGCCGTAATGCAGTGGGGTGATCGGCATCGTCCCGGTGCCCCTTACTGTGTGACGCCCATACGACCAAACACCTCTTCGGCTTTACCCAGGCAGGCTTGATCCTGAAAGATATTAGTGACGCCGTTACAAATAATCTTATGGTACGTCGCACCCTTGATGCCATACAGCGTGATTGCACGATCCACGGTCTCACGGCTCTGGTTTTTCGAGCGTATAGTAAACACGCTGGTACCAACTGTTCTTCCGCTGCCAAGTGTCAGTGTAGAGGTGTCATAGGTGATTTCTGGCAGGAACTTCAGATCAAAACCCCGGTTTTCATACTGCATTCTATAGCTTTGGTCCATTACCGTTTTCTGTCGCTCCGCGAGCGCATCCACTACATCCAGTGTCATCTCAACGCCCCGAAGGCCCTCATCTCGGTTTTGAGTATGCATGACGTGGCTTGAGCCAGCTGCGACAGCCTCTATTGAGACAGTGCCTATGATGAGAGCTATTGCCGAAACGTGAAGACACCGAACTTTGATCCGCTGCATCATGGTGAGTCCTTCAGGGTAAGTGCATGAAATTAGTGCCATACGATGTCAAGGAAGGAATAATGTTGCAACCAAATTGGTTTTATTAAAACGCATCGATGCTTTAGCACTTGACCACTGAGATGTCCGCCCAGCGGGTGGAATATCCCGGTGACAGATTGCCCCTCCGCATTTGTCAGCGCTTATCCTTGTGGATCTGCCGACCCAATTGCACCGAGTTCTTTCCCGTAATTCTGTTGATCTTGTCCAGCGTCGCCATGAGCTCCTTATTCCGATCGCTATCCTCGATCTTGCTGATAAAGTCCAACTGACAAACGCCAGACACCCGAACGTCGGTCAGAACAATTCCCGCTGTGTTGTATCGGTACCCATCACGTCAAAGGATCTGGCCAAGCCGAGAGCATGGCACTCAATATCTCGCGTGTCCGACGTGGGGAAGGGCAGTGTGATGCCCTGTTGGTTGGCGTAATGCTCGCCCGATCGGTATCGACTGGTCGACATGAAGGCGGCCAGATACACCCACTCCCGGTTTTCGCGCCGTAGTTTCTCCGCTGCCCGTTTGGCATGGCCGGTCTGTCCGGCGACAATTAGGATGACCGGCGTATTGAATAGAACGCCCCAGCGGCTCGGCCGGCTTATTTTCATGCAACAAAAAACCGCCTCATGGGCGGCTTCAGAACTACTGTATAAGCGTTTTGTTTTGCCAAAACATTGCCAAAATATTGCCAAACAAAAAAAGCCAGTTCTCACGATCTCCGTAACTAACTGACTTTCTTTGCAGAATTTGTAGGACCACCCAGATTCGAACTGGGGACCTCTACCATGTCAAGGCAGCGCTCTAACCAACTGAGCTATGGTCCTGTGTCGTGCAACGGGGAGGAAATATACTGATTCGTTCCCATGCGGTCAACCTCTTTCAGGCACTTTTACGATTTCTGCGCTGGCTC
>Ga0307934_1000829_pt1 | contig 21446 bp, 18 predicted proteins | sample OrgLakmetageno90_FD_201838 | JGI IMG/M metagenome (GOLD analysis project Ga0307934, IMG submission 201838) | Saline water microbial communities from Organic Lake, Antarctica - #90 | ecosystem: Environmental > Aquatic > Non-marine Saline and Alkaline > Saline | place: Antarctica: Organic Lake... | reverse complement strand
TTCTGAGAACCTTCATCGAGAGGGAAGACTGTCTCTTGAGTGTTGGAAAAGAGTTTGATGCATATGCAGACTGGGTTGAGAAAATGGATAAGGGAATATACCTAATCGGCTTGGATACGCATGTCGGATTTATCGTCAATCGGCAGGACGGTATGGGCTTTATTCATTCCTCCGGGGCCAAGTTGGTGGGCGTGGTCGAGGAATCGAGAGACAAAGCATTGGCGATCCAAAATTCACGCTGGCGTATGCTAGGGAGTTTTTCGGGTGATCCCGGAGTGATTAGGACATGGCTCGACGGGAAGAAAATCCAAGTTGTCAAATAAGGCTCATTGGTTTTTCACCAGTTTTTGATTACCCGACCCATCCCAGATTTCTGCAAAACCATTTCGCTCGGCCTCGATGGCGAGTAGATCTCGGTGGATCGACATGAGCGGATTGATATTGAATCCACAGGAAGCTAAAGATTGCCCTGTCCAGACGTTACAAATTCTAGGGAAATAATAGGAGTGGGGAGATTTAAGAAGGACACCTCCGCCCCAGCTTGATTCACCCACGATAACGGGAGTCCCGTCCGGCCCTGAGGCGGAAGAGTGATTCAGAAATGCTGCGACGTAAGGTCCTTGCTCACGGGGAATGGATTTCATCCAGATGTGCTGGTTGGGTGAAACCTCTGCAACCCGCCAATGGATCGGAATGCATTCCATAACCGATCCAGAGGGCAGGAAGATAGCTTTGACGACTTCTGGAACGCTAAGCCAACGTTGGTTCACGTAGGCCATTTCGTCACCCCACGAAAAAGTCACATACTTGCAGTCAGGAAAATCCTTAGGTGGAATAAACCCTGAGTCCACTAACCACTGATAAGGGAAGATCATCCCTGAGTGCAGTTTATCAGCAATCATCCAAACTTGGACTTCTGGCGGTCGCTCCGGGGTGTATTCCGCTACGGTATTTTTACGAATAAGCTCTGGAGGTGGCTCCGGAGCGGGCGGCAACGTCACGAAATTACATGAACTCACCGTTGCTGCGGTGAGTGTTATAAAAAGAGATCGAATTCCCAAGGTTTTCATCGAAGTGTTTTTTACGATTGGGAATCGGAAGGTGTTTCGCCGAGTTAGCTCAAATATGAGCAAACATATTGGCAGACACCGGTTTTAACAGTGATGCTAAATCCGCTGTCGCCGCCGACCTCGAACGAGCTACCAGCGGAAATTTCCTGAGTTTTATCTGAGCCATCAATCAGGACCTCACAGGTTCCATCCGTGATTTCCATTAGTTCAGGTGCAGCTGTGTCAAAGCGATAGCTACCTGGTGTGGTGATGATTCCCAGTGTCTTGCGGGATTTATCCGCGAGTGTCACGGTGTGGGACACAACTTTCGCGTCGAAATAAATATTTCCAACAGGTTCTACGGTCGCGTTTTCGAATGGTTTCATAAGTTATTGTTTCAGTGATTGTTATCGGATTTGGTTACTTTTTTCCAAGTTTCGTAGCCGCCCTCAAGAATAGAGATATCATGGCCGCGTGCGACTAATTGATTGGCGACAAGCAGAGCATCGGGACATTTGGCGTCTGTGCAATAGACAATGACCGGGGTGTTATTTTTGTTAGCTGCCTCGATTTCTGGCTTGTGCTTGGAAATAGCTTCTTCGAAATAGTCTTTCGGGAAGCTAATGGCATTGGGTATGTGCCCAATACTGTAGAAGAGAGCCGGTCTGACGTCATAGATTAATGCGGCTTTCGCTTCGACCAACCGATAGACGTTACCAACGGTGATCTCACTCAGGTTACCGGGCTCCACGGCGCTAGCGGTCTCTTGATCTCCAGTAGCTCCGCTAGGTGTAACCGGAGGGGTGCTTTGACTGCAGGCGCCGAAAGCCACTATTACGCACAGCGCTGTAAATAGAAGGGCAACACTTGGGGAGAGCTTAGTCTTAAGATCAGCCATTATTGACCGATCTTAATTAGCTCCACGTCGAAGACGAGGGTTCCAGCAGGATAGCCGGCAGGTGGTTTTTCCCCGTAAGCCATTTTCGCAGGAATCCAAAAGCGGCGCTTTTCTCCAACAACCATTAGCTGGAGGCCTTCGGTCCAACCAGCAATCACTCCGTCGAGTGGGAAGCTCGTCGGTTGGCCGCGCTTTACGGAAGAATCGAAAAGTTTTCCATCAGTGGTCCAACCAGAGTAATGGACGGTTACTAGATCGGTCGACTTAGGCTTGGTGTCACCGGTGCCTTTTTCGAGAAGTTTGAAAGTGAGTCCGGATTCGGTGGTTTCAGCGTCTTGGGGAGCTGCTGCGACGTCTTTTGGTGTTTCGATCATAGCTGGTTTTGAATGGGAGAGGGGTGTTATGGCAAGGGTGAAGAGGGCTAGAATGAGAGTTTTTTTCATGTTCGAAAGGTGTGGCTTAGGTCTTTGAGGGCATTCAGAAGTGGTTTAGATGTCTTCTGGCGCATCTTCATGCTCCATATCGACAGCTGTCCGGCGCTCAATGGTGATGGCGGAAAGGAGGTGACTTTGGCGAATAACGAATTGGTTGAGTTTCATTAATTCGAGAACTGCTAGAAAGGTGACGATGACCTCGGATTTGGTAGTGGCGGTTTGAAATAGTGTATCAAACACCAAAGCCTGCCCTGGTTTGAAATGATCGAGTAAGAACTCAATCTTATCGGAAACGGTAAACCTATCGTCGACAATATCGCCGAAATCATGGGATTCTTCAAAGCGTTTTAGGACGTTTTGAAAGGCGCGAATTAGCTCAAAAATTGAAACCTCTGCAAGAGTTGGCGGTTCTTCTGGAGGTTTATTACCAGGGTCTGGTTGGTGGGCAAAACGTCCTTGCTGGTCCATTTCCCGTGCGGAAAGGAAGCCTGCGGCATCCTTAAACTTTTTATACTCAATGAGTTGTCGAATAAGCTCCCAACGCGGGTCATCTTCTTCCGCATCTTCCTCAGGCGGCTGTTCCGTCCTTGGTAAAAGAGTTCGAGACTTGAGATACATTAAGTTTGCCGCCATTACGATGAACTCTGATGCAAGATCGATGTTCAGTAACTTGAAGGTATTAATGTAATCCAGATATTGCTTGGTGATGCGCTCGATCGATATCGAATGAATGTCCAGTTCGTCCTTCTTAATGAGATATAGAAGGAGGTCTAGAGGACCCTCAAAGATCTCGAGTTGTACTTTGTAATCGGCAGTTTCCAAAAGATTTGTGTGGGAGGTGCTATCTTTGGGAATTTCTTCTCGCAAGATCAATCTTCGATAGCTTGGATGTTGGGACGAACATGAGCGGAAATCCTGAATCAGAGCAATGGCAAAACTTCAATGAAAGGCTAAGTCAGTGGATTTCCAGTCAAGGTTTCTGGTTTCAGCTGAGATATTCCCTTTCTCGCGGAAATAGCAGGGGTGCGTTTATGTTTCATTTTCTGAAGTTGGCGTCCCGATTGATGGTTTTTCTATTCGTGGTGATTACCCTTTGGGTTGTAATTGTCAAAAATACGGGAGAGGAGCGTTTTGTTGAAGATTTGAGCGAATCATTGCAGTCCAAATTCGGTGCTGAGGAACTCCAGATTAAAGGTCTAGAAAAGAAGCAAGGCTCGTTCTACATCAGTAAGCTCGCAATGATTGGAGCTACAGATACGTTTTTCAGTGATTTAGAAATTTCTAACCTGACTTGTAAGAGAGGATTTTTTGATGACTTCAGAAGCGAGTGGAATCTCGGTGTCATCGAAATCTCCAAGTTAGAGGTATCGGTGCACGCGGGTGCAGATTCTGCAGCTGCGGCAAACGCAATGGCAGATGTGATTTTGCAAATTCCAGATCATGTTACGATGGATTCAATTCACGTTGAAGATGTGTCGATCAGTTGGGGTTATTCGGCAAGAACCCGGGGATCCATTGACGGGAGCAGGATGAGAGCCCGGCGTATGGACGATGGGTGGAAGTTGATTTTCGCGGGGGGAAATTTCAGCCAAAATTGGCTAAAGGATTTGGATATTGTTGAATTGGTTGTCGAAGTCAAACGTGAGGGCTTACGGTTCGAGAAAGCTGTTTTTGCGAAGAATAAAGGATCAGTCGTTTTCGAGGGACTGAATATCAAAAGTGGGCAACAGCCTATCGCTACGGGTAGGGTGCTGCTTCAAAATATACATATTTCAGATCTTGTTCCCCTTGTTGCTCGTGATTTTATAGAGGGCCAGATTGACGGAGACCTCAAGGTTACTGGCTCCACGAATTCCTCTCAGGGAGTCGGTTTTTTCGGAACTATATCGCTTGAGGGTAAGAATTATTTGACACTCAGAGATCAGTTGCCATTTCTCAGGGCGCTGAGTGTGGTTGATTCACTCAACAGTTACCGCAAGGTGATTTTTGAAGATGGATCTCTGCGTATACGTAGTGGCGGAGGTAAGCTTGAAGTCGACGAGGTTGAAATTTCAGCTGGGCAAACAATGCAACTGACAGGCTCCATGACCGTTAGGGAACCAAAGGCAGATGAGGCTCTTGTTGACAGTGATGGCGATAAGTTCACAAGAGCGATTCGAGCAAAGGATAAGGTGTTAAATCGCATGGAATTATCACTTCGAACTGCTGCGGGAGCGGGCGATGAATCTGACGTGGAATCGAAAGATGATGAGAACCAAACGTTATTCAGTAAGTTGGGAATATCGCAAGATTCTCGCAAGATAGCGATTGAAGCAGCTACGGAGCTAACGAGATCGTATCGATACGAGGGAGAATTTATGGTGACGCTTCCGGACAATGCATTCAAACGTTCTCCGCAGCTACAGCAAATTTATCCAGTTTCAGTGGATATCGATCGAATCAAAATGAAGGTTCCAATAGAAGGAGTTCTCTTTGATTTGACTGGTGCGCTTGCTGACGAAATTTATAAAAACGGCGGCAGGTAGATCACTCACCAGCCGAACACAAGGGGAGGAACAATAATTCTTACCTGTGGAGGTCCGTTATTTTCACTTTCTTCAATAACCGTAACCACACCGTCTTTGAATTCCACGAGAGTCTTGTTTTTCTCCTCACGGGTTACGTGAGAAAACGTCCGAAAAGCTTGACCAGTCAGGCGGTCTACGGTTGTGACATAATGCTTAACTTCGTGGTAGTCCAAGAACTCCCAGGAGCCTGACTCTCCCTTCGCAGTGAGCCTTATGGAGGTTTTATTTGGCTCTCCCAAGGATTTGGAGACTTCCTGCGGGGTCATGCCGATTGCAATGTTACCATTCTCGATGATCTTCCGCACAACAATTTGGCGCTTATAGAGCTGTAAAAGTTTTTTTTCAAAATCTTCATCGGGATGCGAGAACGCCCAAGGCGCAACCCAACCGGCGATTCCGTATTTTGTTCCTTTACCTCGGACTCGATAGGCTTTGTCAGTGATTTCTTCTAGGTCCACCAATTGATCCGTTCTGAGGAAACCAAGTCGATGGTTGCCATCCTTGTCGGCGTAGACAGGTGCCTCCTTGATGACTTTGAGTTTAACTTCCTTATCGGTGATCTCGGTCAGATAAACCACTTCCGGATCAGAATTCATACCGGATTCCCTGTCGGTCTTGAACTGAGCATTGGCAGGGATGCAAAAGATCAAGAGGTAAACGAGAGGAAGTATCGATGTTTTCATGATGGCAAAGGTTTGGGTGAAGAAGAAAGGCCTGAAGATAAGACTGCAGTTGCACTCCTAATATTCAGACTTTTTTCAGATTTTCAATTACAATGGATGAATCGAGCTCTCTCGAACTTCCACAACTGGAAACGCTGTGACTGAAGGATCAGTTTTCATCCAGTCGAGATGGGTAGTCGTAATAAATTTTTGCGAGTGAGGTGGGAGGTGTTTCATCAATGCATTACGACGAGCGGGATCAAGTTCTCCAAATATGTCGTCGAGCAGATAGATCGGAGTTTTTGTGTGCCGTTGATTGAGTAAATCGCCTTGGGCCAGTTTGAGGGCGATGGCAATGGTGCGTTGCTGTCCCTCGCTCGCGTAGTCAGAGGCTGGCATGCCCTGCAAACGAATAGAAAAATCGTCTCGGTGAGGGCCAATTACTGACTGGCGCGTTGAAATTTCACGCTGCCTTGCTTGGAGAATAGATTCTTTAAGAGATGGTCCGGAAGCTGGGAGGTAGGAAATAGTGAGGGCTTCGCTCTTGCCTGAAATATGAAGTTGAGCGGCTGCGACAAGGGGAGCGATATCTTTTATGATTTTACCGCGGCTCTCGGTGAGGAATGTTCCGTGCTCGATCAGAATTTGTTCATAGGCGTGAAGTTCAGGCATGCGAAGGCTCGGCTCTTTTAGAAGCAAGTTTTTAGCCTTCAAAGCACGTCGGTATTTCGTCATCGCGGTCCGATACTGCGGGTCCAGCTGCGCTCCAAGAAAGTCTAGGAAAAGTCTTCTGGTTTCCCCTGGTCCGCGTATGAGATTGAGATCTTCATTACCCATCCAAACAATGAGCCCGCCATCAGAAAGGTAATCAGTACGGGAGTGGCGGGGCTCACCATCGGCCTTCATCAATAGGCTTTTCCCTGTTTGTATGATCTTCCGTTCTTGGCTCCAGAGGCTCCCTGCAATCCCGAAACCTTCACTGGAAAATCGAGTGAGAGTGTTCAGCCGATTGGTGCGTGGAGATTGGAGGCGTACAAGAGTGCATATAGCTTCGAGTAGACTGGTTTTTCCCTGAGCGTTTTGTCCTATTAAGATCAGTCCTGAACTTGGCGTATCTAGGGAAAGGGATTCAAAACAGCGGAAATTTTGAAGACGTAGGTTTGTAAGCACTTGGAGAGGTCTGGGTTTCAGGTCTGGGACAGCGGCTCAGGGCGTATCCAATTTTGGAAAGGGAAAGCCCTCTGAAGGAATGCGAGCTGTTGAGATAAGTTCTACAAGTTCAGCTAATTTCTCAGGTTGTTGTTTGGAGAGGTCATTGGATTCGCCGAGATCGGCCTTCAGGTTGAATAGCTCCGTAGTGGTCTTTTCTGCTTTATTCAGGTTGTATTGAACCAGTTTCCAATTTCCCTTCTGGATGGCGCGTCTGCCGCCTTGTTCGTGAAATTCCCAATACATGTAGTCGTGTGTGGCTTGGTAATCCTGTCCCAAAAGCGTGGGGGCAAAAGAGATACCTTGAATATCTCCCGGGGTGGCTTGATTTGCCAATTCACAGAAAGTTGGTAAGAAGTCCCAAAAGGCGGATGGGTGATCGGTGCTCTGGCCTGGTTTGATACTCGCCGGCCAAGAAGCGATGAACGGAATGCGTATCCCGCCTTCGTAGAGATCGCGTTTTCCACCACGGAGCGGACCGTTTGAATCCAGAAGATCCGGAGAAAATCCACCTTCGAAGTGGGGCCCGTTATCGCTGGTGAAAATGAGTAGCGTATCGTTTAGCGAACCTTGTTTCTCCAATGTTGCGACGAGGGAGCCAACGGCATCATCGAGAAGCTTCATCATTCCGATGTAGTTAGCTTTGACTTCGTCCGTTGCTGTATAGTGGTTAGTTCTGCTGAACGTCACTTCATTTTCAACGAGAGAGCGGGCGGAGGTTAGCTCTTTCTCGGGAGCTATTACGGAAGCATGGGGTATAGGGTAGGAGAGAATCATGAAGAAGGGAGCTTCCTTGGTCTGCTTCTCAACAAACCTGATGGCTTCCGCGGTGTAGAGATTTGCATCGTAGTGGGTTCCATGATGAAGATTATTTTCAGGAAAAGTGATTTTCTCAGTGTTACGGTAAACAAACCTTGGATAGCGAAAATGTCCGTCCTTGTGATCAGTGGTTCCGTAGAAGTAATCAAAACCACTACTGAGCACAGCCTCTGGGGTCTGTGTGTTCCCCGTAACACAGGATTTACCAATCATCGCGGTTTGATAACCAGCTTGTTTGGCAATTTCCGAGACGGTTAGTTCTTCGACGGGAATGGAAAATTCACCATTACCTCGGATAGAGGCATGGCCACCGTCTTTTCCAGTCATCAGGGAGCATCGAGACGGTGAACAAACAGTTGCCCCAGAGTAGTGGCGGGTGAAGCGTATGCCGTTGGCAGCGAGCTTATCGATGTTTGGTGTCGTGAAGTTTTTCTGCCCATAGCATGAGAGGTCCGCGTATCCGAGGTCATCTGTGATGATGTAGATGATATTCGGTTTCGCCGCTAGGGGAGCTAAGAGTAGGAGTGAGAGTAAGATGTGTTTCATGCTGTGATGTGTTCTAGAGCCTTCTGATAAGAAGAGTTTGCCAAATAATGTCTGAGTTTGGCATCAAACTCTCCCTGATGAGCTTTGGCGTAGTCATCAATCTTTTCGGACACCTCTTTGAGCGCATCAAGATGTGATGCTGGATCGCGGTCACGGAATTCATGATCGGAAATCACGTCGATACGCCTGCGAAGTAGGGTTTTAAGTTCTTGGTGCATGAGTCAGTGGAAGTGAAATGTCCTTAAGCCAATTGTTTTACCACAATTCGATGATCAGACAAACGACATGAAAGCTATTTTTCAAAGTGAGTTAAACCGTAACATCCAACTAGCCATCTTTGCTATGAGACAAGGTGATAGACATCTCTGGTCCATGACTTCCTCAATCATTGTTGTAGAAGTGAATTCTGAGGTGGGGTGAAAATCCGTGAGAATTCCGACCGATGAAGCGACGTTTTAGAGAATACTCTAGCTGTCGGCAGTTTTTTTTGTTCCACGCGGCACATTCTCATCAATGAAAATGTGAAAGCATTCGATTAGATCCTAAGATGATATGACTCATTCCAAGATCAGGCTAACTCCACCATTTTCTATTGAACTTCCTCTTCGGCGACCTTTTTTAAAGCTGCAGCGACGAAGCCGGAGAATAAAGGGTGCGGATGGTTCGGCTTGGAAAGAAACTCTGGATGGAATTGAGCGCCGACATAAAATGGGTGATTCGATAGCTCTACGATTTCGACGAGACCCTCGTTTGCAGAGACGGATGAGATGACGAGGCCACCTTCTTGAAGCTTGTCCTGATAGTCGGAATTAACCTCGTAGCGGTGGCGGTGGCGTTCCTTGATTCGGTCGACATTTCCGTAAAGGTCGGCCGCTTTGGTGCCGCTGAATAGAATGGATTCAGATGATCCCAGCCGCATGGTTGCGCCCATGTCTTGGATACCTTTTTGTTCTTCTTGGAGACAGATGACAGGATGTGGAGTGGACTTGTCGAATTCGGTCGAGTTGGCATTGTCGAGTCCGCACATATTGCGAGCGTATTCGATCGTCGCGATCTGCATGCCCAGACAAATGCCGAAGTAAGGAATGTTATTTTCCCGAGCGTATTTTGCGGCGAGGATTTTTCCTTCGACCCCGCGGTCTCCAAATCCACCGGGGACCAAGATGCCATCAACTTCACCGATGACAGATTGAGCTCCATGGTCTTCGATAGCCTCGGTATCAACGCGCACGATCTGAACCTTGGTGTCATGGTGCGCACCGGCGTGGATGAGGGATTCGTAGATGGACTTGTAGGCGTCTTGTAACTCGATGTATTTCCCTGCGACCGCAATTGTTACCTTGAATTTCGGATGAATGACCCGTTGCACGAAGGTCTCCCATTTCTCCAGCTTAGGTGAAGGGGTGTGACCGAGCCCGAGTCTGTCTACAACGAGGCGGTCGATTTTATCCCGGCGGAGATCAAGAGGGCACTCGTAAATGGTGTGATCGACGTCACGAAAGGCGACAACATTCTTCTTTTCGACGTTACAGAACATCGCGATTTTGCGGCGGTTATCTTCATCGAGATCGGTTTCGGTACGGCAGATGATGATGTCTGGCTGGATACCGAGTTCGCGCAGTTTTGCGACCGATTGTTGAGTTGGCTTGGTCTTGGCTTCACCGGCGGCTTTGATGAATGGTAGGAGAGTGACGTGGATGAAGCAGACGTTCTCCTTGCCGACTTCGAGAGCAAATTGGCGCAGGGCTTCGATAAAGAGAAGGCCTTCCATATCACCAACGGTTCCACCGATTTCGGTGATGAGCACATCCACTTCTGGATTGCTCTTTGTTACGGAGTGCATGCGCTCTTTGATCTCATCTGTAACGTGAGGAATAAACTGTACGGTTTTTCCAAGATACTCGCCACGGCGCTCTTTGCGGATTACGGAGTCGAATACTTGGCCAGATGTGAGGTTATTCATCCGTGAGAGCACACCTGAGGTGAAACGCTCGTAGTGTCCGAGGTCTAGGTCGGTTTCCGCACCGTCGTCTAGCACGTAGACCTCGCCATGTTGAAACGGAGACATGGTTCCTGGATCGACGTTGAGGTATGGATCGAATTTCTGCATCAGGGTTTTGAGTCCCCGAGCTTCAAGTAGAGTTCCAATGGATGCTGCGGCGAGTCCTTTTCCTAGAGAGGAGACGACTCCACCGGTTACAAAGATGTATTTCATATCAATTTCTGACTTCAAATTTTAGAGCAATTTGGAAAGGTGTTATAACGAGATGAGGCGTTCGATTTCGAGCGCTTGTTCGAGGGTGTCGACACCGGGGGAAGTGTCTTCAGTGAGTATTACGCGGATATTGGCACCATTTTCAAGTGCGCGGAGTTGTTCGAGAGATTCCGCTTTTTCCAAGGGAGATGGTGGCCAGGTCACGAAGGTTTCGAGGAAATCTCGTCGGTAGCCGTATATGCCTTTGTGACGAAGGACTTGCAGTCCTTCTACTGGGTTACGAAAGAAGGGCAGGGGTGATCTTGAGAAATAGAGTGCGTGCCCGTTTTGTTTGAGGACGACTTTGACGACGTTTGGATCAGCAATCAACGGATCTTTCGGGTCGAGAGGATTCGCGGCCGTGACCATATGAAGGGCTGGATCATCGCGAAGCGCCACTGCGAGGTCATCAATCAGGGAGGGGTCGATCAACGGCTCATCTCCTTGAATATTCATCACATGTGTGGCATCTGGAAATGATTTAATAGCCTCGGCGAGACGGTCTGTTCCAGTGAGGTGGTCGGCGGCTGTGAGAACGGCTTTTCCGCCGAAATTGGTGACCGAATCCGCAATTCGTTGATCATCCGTCGCAACAACGATTTCCGAGAGGTGAGTTGCCATCTTGCAGCGTTCCCAGACGTGTTGAATTAGCGGCTTGCCGGCGATGAGGTGAAGAGGCTTACCGGGGAAGCGAGTCGAGCCCCAACGCGCTGGGAGAATGCCGACTGTATAGTGTGGAGAGGCTGTTTGTGACACGCAATGGAATAGGTTGCGCCACCCTATGGGGGAGTTCCGTATGACCGCAAGGACGGTTTGGGAAATTTTTCAAACGCCCGATAGCGCTCGAACTAGGCCTAATTAAGCTTACTGGACTTTTCGTATGGATTTTTAAAAGCGTGAACGGCAGTGTAGTTGGATGAGAATTTTAATATTTGCAGGCGTTTCGATCGCAACGATCAGCTTCATCTGCCAAATCCACGGTCAGGATGAATATCTGGGTGCGGAAGAGGTAATGGATAAAGTGGAGCTCAAGCTGCAATCCGAGAATGGAGGTCAGGATTCTGGCTCGGATGTGCGGCGCATGATTGATTCTCTCGTTGAGGAAGCGGACGGTTTCACTGGGAGAGAGGCCGCGGAGAAGTGGGTTTCCATGGCGATGGCGTATTTCGAGATACCCGCTGCGAAACGGGCGAACCTGCAGCGCATGGACCCGCCATTGAAGATGGAGACGCTTATGGCTGCGCTGCCGCCGTCTTCTGCTTGGGACGACCTTGCTAAGGTGACTTCGGAAATTCCTGACAAAAACGGAAGTTTAGCCAAGGATTCGTTGGAGCTGATTGTCGCCGTGCTGCGTGATTCTGAGAAAGAACGGGCGGAGGCGATGGAGGGTTTGAAGCAGGAGTTTGCCGCGATACATTCCACCGATTCCTATAGTCTCAAATACGCGGAGACCTATTTCAAGCGGCTGGAGGAGATACTTGCGCCCAAGGACGAGGAATCTGCCATCGCGATATTCAAAGAAAAACTCAAAGCGATCGAGTCCCCATCGGAGGATAATTCCTATGGATGGAACAACGTGGAAGTCCCGCAGATCGCTGGCAAGGTGGATGCGTTGGCGGCGAAGGCGCTGATTCTGAGGGCAGTGAAATTGAAGGTGTATTATAGTGTCGAGCATGAGCCGACACGGAGGCTTATCGCGAAGGTGATGCTTGAGAATCCCGAAGCCATTGTGATACCGATCTGGGAGCTTATTGAGACAGTTGATGAAATTCCGCTTTTCGAGATTTTCTCTAAGAAGTTTCCTGCGGACGATAACTGGCGGAAAGGTGAAGCTGAGTCAAAATTTGCAAGTTTGTTGCTGGGTAAACTTGAGCTGGATAAGACGAAGGATTTTATAAAACAGAGGTGGGACGCCAATGAGGCGGTTGACATTAGTATGAATGATCTAGGGGCGCTCAGCAATGAGGTTCAGGATAAGCTGATTGCGTTCTTTGGGGGGCTGCTCGAAGAGAACCCCTCGCTCCCGTATTGGAGGGTTTACCTAGATCTCGCAGAGAAGGCGGGGGTATCTGAAGAGGTATTGGAAGAAGTGGGTAAAGCCGCCATTACGGCTGAGAATGGAACCACTCTCAGGATCGATCTGGAGAGGTATTTCTTGGACGGGCTGCTGAATGCTGGGAACGTAGATGAGGGGCTGGCCTACCTCCGTGGGTTGGTGGCAGAACATCGCCGCGAAGGTTCAGTCTTCAACAGCGTGGGCGCGGAAGCCTTTATTGATCGCTCTTTGACTTTGGTAGCCATGGCGGCCCTACTGGAAAAGGACGATGTAAAAGACGAGGCTTTCGCTTCCGCAAGGCTGGCCTATGAGGCTCTGCGCAAGTATTCGGAATCCCGATATCATGTCTACAAATATGTGCCTCTGTTGTTGGACCACGGCCGTGGCCCAGAGGCGGAGTTCTTGGTTGCAAAAGAGCTGGTGGGGCTATCGCAGCCAGCCATGCGCACTAGTACGACAAGGACCTCGACGATGGTGGCGCTCGCTTATGTTTATAACCAAGTGGGGAGACATGGGGATGTTGTGAAACTACTGGACGATTCGGATATGTGGGATCTTCCGGATCTGGGCTACGCAAATGGTGCATCGTTTGACTCTAAGTCGCTGCTTCTGATCGCCGCTGAGTCGTTGTTTGCAGTGGGGCGTGTAGATGATGCTTATCGAATTTTGAATCGGGTTCTACAATCTAGCCCTAATAAGGATGGGGGTTATGAGCTGCTGTTAAAAATCGGCCGCGAGGGAATCGTGGAGAAACTCGATGCGCTGTATGCCATGAACCGTTTCCAAGAACGTCCGTTGATCTGGAAGGCCCAGTTTCTTCTGGATTCAGGTGAGCTGGATGAGGCTGAGAAAACGGTAAAGGCTGCCATCGCGATCGATCCAAGTGACGGCGATCAGGGTAAGGGGGATCGCATGCGCGCCTACGCTGTGCTGGCGGAGATCATGGCGAAGAAGGGTGACGCAAAACAGGCAGATTTTCTGCGCGGAGTGGTGCGAGCGATCCGTATTTCCGAAACAGGTGATGACTGGTGGGCTGTCGGTATGCAAAAGCGCGCCATCGAGATCTATGAGGCATCGCTCAAGCAGTTCTCAGACGCCTACTGCATACAGTCGCGGCTGGCGTTGCGCTACAGTGAGGCAGGGGATTTTGAAAAAGCGGCGGAGCACTACAGACGTGCATTCGAGCTGATGCCGGAAAGCTTCGGAAGGGTAGAGAGCCATTGCTTTGGCTGCGAGGGGGCGTTTTCAGGTGAGCTTGCGCAAGGCATCGCAGAGAGCGTTTTTCTCAAACTCTCCGAGGAGATGCCGGATCGCGCGCAAGTCTTTTACTTGCTTGGTTACTTGCGCCAGCAACAGGGTCGTGATGCGGATGCAGCGGAGCAATATGCGAAGGCGGTGCAGATAGATCCGTTGTATATCAATGCTTGGAAGAAGCTCGGGACAGTTGCCGATTCGGCAGGGCTATCGGCGGAACGAAAGGATGAGATTCAGCTCACACTGTATCGCCTGAATCCACGTGGCCAAAATCTGCGTGAGGTTTCCGATCTGGCCAAGCTCTGGGATACGGCGCTGGATGTGGAGAAAACTTATGAGATGCCGGAAGCCGGCCCAGTATTCGCTTTAGAATTCGATAAGTCCGGACGGAATGCGAATAATCGATACGACAACTGGGAGGATTCCGAGGAACAGAAAAGGCCGCGTATGCAATTGGGTAGAAACGAATCGATCAATGGCATGATCGGTCTTCTTGAAAGCCTCCACAGGCGCTAATTCCCCATGTGAATTCCAACGGCTTTTGCTGCCTGCACGAGTTCTCCGTCTGGCTCGACGAGCCGGAGCTTGTTCACGGCGTCTTCGATAGGAACGGAATCCACATGGTATGCCTCATAGGAAACCATGCGCCCGAAGGCTCCTTGTTCTGCAAGTTTTACGGCCATCACACCGAAGCGCATAGCCAGGATTCGGTCGAAGGCAGTGGGTGCTCCACCCCGCTGTAAATGGCCGAGTGTGGTGGAGCGGGTTTCCTTCGTGGTGAGTTTTTGGAGTTGAAGCGCGACTTGCTCGCCGATTCCTCCGAGGCGAACTTCTCCTGCACAATTTGGATCGATGGTGATCAGGTCTCCCGACGGCATCTTAGCTCCCTCTGCAACGACGACTAGACTCGCGTGATGCCCTTGAGCATCGCGTTGGTGAATATATTCCGCCACTTTTTCGAGGTCGAAAGGGATCTCTGGGAGAAGGATGACGTTGGCTCCTCCTGCGATACCTCCCCACAGGGCTATCCAGCCGGCATGCCGCCCCATAACCTCAAGGACCATGATACGTTTATGCGATTCAGCTGTTGTGTTGAGCCGATCGAGTGCATCGACAACGGTCGTGACCGCGCTATCAAACCCGAAGGTCATGGCTGTAGCGGAAAGATCATTATCGATAGTTTTCGGGACTCCGATAACCGGCCATCCAGCACGGTAAAGTTGCAGCGCAGTGGTTAGTGAACCGTCTCCTCCGACAATGATCAGAGCTCGTATTTCCATTTGTTCGATGGTTTTGTGAGCGCGTTCGACGATCTCCAAAGGAACTTCCGCCACATCACCAGCACCGATTTTCGCGGCAAAGTGACCCTTGTTAGTGGAGCCTAGTATGGTGCCACCGAGTTTGAGGATTCCGATGGTGTCTTCGGGTTTTAGAATCTTGAAATCACCGGGTGGCAGCAGTCCTTCGAAGCCATCCTTGAAGCCGATAACTTCCCAGCCCAGTTTGTGAGCTGCTCCAACAACGCCGTGAATCACGGCGTTCAGGCCGGGACAGTCGCCACCACTATTGAGTATTCCGATTCTCATATTTGGTTGGGACATTATTTAGGTTCAGGCGCCGAAAGAATTTCACGCTGAGGATTATTGACCGGAGCACCAGCTCTGATCCACGAATCGTAGAACGACCATCCATCTTTTAAGAGCTTACGAGTGCGACTGAAGCGATCCGGACTATTGAGAACAACGACGATGAGGCGGCGTGGAGTAACGCCTTTTGAGCCGTCTGGTTTGGTGATAACTAGAGGGTCCCGATCCATGCAGGTGGCGAGGCAAGGGCCCGCTGCATTTGTAGCGCCGGTTTTGATACCTAAAATACCGATTTCACCTGCTAGCTCATTTAAGTTTTTAAGAGTCTTGGTTTCTCCATTAACCATGATTTTCCGCGATTCCTGACGGGTGATGAAAGTAATCGAGTTTCTGCGCATGGCATGAATGGAGAAACGTGCAACATCAGCTGCTGTCGAGTAGCCGGGTTTCGAGCCAATGTTCAGGCCATGTGGATTTGTGAATTCTGTGTCTTTTGCTAGAATCGCATCCGCTAGGTTATTCATTTCATTTACGAATGCATTTACGGGGTCGCCTGTCTTGCCGCGGCGAAGAAGAATATTTGCACCAACATGGTTTGCGATGCTGTATGCAGCGACGTTATCGGATGAAAGTAATGCTGCGTAGAGTGCGTCGCGTAGCGTCATGGTGTCACCGACGCGAAGTCCGATTGAACTTGAGTTTCCCAAACTTCCGGCAGCTGCTGGGACACTGATTTTTTTAGTATTGATATCAGTGTTGGTTGCGACTGCCCAATCGACTGCGACAATTGCAGTTGCGATTTTGGTCAAGGAAGCGACAGGGCGTTTCATACCTGCTTTGGAAGCGGAGAGCACTTTGCCTGAGTAGGCTTCGACTACCATATGTGTCTCCTGTGCTTGAACGAATGAGTTGAGAATAAAAGCCGACAGAATCAAAAAGCGCATGGCTTAACGATAGAACGTCGCGTGGCTGTTTCAAGATAACAAAATAGCATATTTCTACCGCGTTCACCAAAGCGCAAATAAGTCGACTGATACCTGAAGAGCGTATAATTTCCGCTTTATGACTCTGAATATCACTCATTCCTTAGCCAATCTTGTGGCCAGTTATCTACTTATCTCAGGGATGGTTCTAGCTGCACCCGACCATGGCACAGAGAAGCCCAAATTTACTGAGGGCGATGCCATCCCTGAAGGTGCAAACCATGACTGGACACTTGGTGCTACCGGAGCACGTGGATGGATCTATTCCAACAAGCTCATGACTGATGAGGCACGGGAAATTATGATCACCGAGGTTGCCAAAGGCTCACCTTCCGATGGAGTGTTGCAGGTTGGTGATGTGGTCCTCGGTGTTGGTGGAAACCTGTTTAGCTACGATCCTCGCATCGAATTCGGAAAGGCACTGACGGTGGCTGAAACTGAAGCGGCACAGGGAGAGCTACGGGTGACGCGCTGGCGCAAAGGTAATACTGAAGAAGTCTTGGTCGAACTCCCAGTGCTCGGAACTTACAGCGCCACAGCTCCCTTCAATTGCCCGAAATCAAAACGCATTTTCGAACAAGGATGCGAGGCCTTGGCCGAAGAGATGGAGGATTCTGACTACCGGGCAAACCCAATCACGCGCTCACTCAATGCAATGGCTCTTCTCGCAAGCGGAGAAGCAAAGTATAAATCCCTTATACGGCGGGAAGTCGAATGGGCCGAAGATTACTCGGCCAAGAGCATGGCGAGTTGGTATTATGGCTATGTCATGACTTTTCTCGCGGAATACAAACTAGCCACTGGCAATAATTCCGGAATGAAAGGTTTGCGTAGAATCGCCCTTGAGGCTGCAAATGGGCAGAGCGTCGTCGGTTCTTGGGGGCATAAATTTGCTAGCGATGACGGTAGACTGGTTGGCTACGGAATGATGAACGCTCCCGGAGTTCCTCTGACTACCGGTTTAGTGCTAGCACGGGCAGCGGGTGTTGATGCACCTGAAATGGATTTAGCCATCGAGCGAAGCCTCAGGTTGATGAGATTCTATGCCGGTAAAGGATCGATTCCTTATGGTGATCACGATCCTTGGATCCAGACGCACGAGGATAACGGTAAAAACGGTATGGCTGCCGTCTTATTCAACCTAGTTGATGAGGCAGAGAAATCAGAATATTTCTCACGTATGAGCCTCGCTTCACATGGCAACGAGCGCGATACAGGCCACACCGGAAATTTTTGGAATCTCACTTGGGCACTCCCGGGAGTCGTTCAATCTGGGCCACAGGCTACCGGAGCTTGGATGAAAGAGTTTGGCTCATGGTATTTCGATCTCGCTCGCGGGTGGGACGGCACCTTCAGACATCAAGGTCCGCCTCAGACGAAAGCAGATAGCACCAACGGCTGGGACTCAAGTGGTGCCTACCTTCTCGCCTATGCAATGCCACTCAAAGAGCTTTATCTGACCGGTAAGCGGCCCACTAAGGTTCCGCAACTCAATGCCGAAGATGCGCAATCTGTGGTGGTCGACGGGCGTGGCTGGAATAATAAAGACCGGAGTAAAATCTATGAGAAGCTTCAGACGGAAATGCTCTTTGAGGGGCTGGGCAGCTGGTCTCCCGTTGTTCGGGACCGTTCCGCGATGGCTCTTGCGAAACGACCTGACGAAGTCTCGGTTGAGATTTTGATCAATATGCTCCATTCGCCTAACTTGAACTCGAGCTATGGTGCCTGCAAAGCTTTGACGATGTTGAAAGGTCGGGCTTCGGATGCCGTTCCAGCGCTGATTGAATCACTGGATAACGAAGATCTTTGGCTGCGTGTCAACGCGGCGGAGGCCTTGGCATCTATCGGCGGTCCAGCCATGGATGCTCTGCCAAAACTTCTCCAAATGTTGACCAAGGGGGCGACTGAGGAAGACCCACGAGGCATGGAGCAGCGCTATCTCTCGTTCACTGTTTTTCAAAGAATGCTTAATAACTCTATTGAAGACGTTGATCCGGAACTGCTGCGTGAGGCCATTGTCGCTGGCCTACAGAATCAGGATGGACGTGCCAGATCTGCAATCGGAGGCGTTTATCAGCGATTGAGCCAAGAACAAATTCGCCCGCTGTTGCCGGCGATTCATCGTGCGGTGGTAGAGCCTGCTCCAAGTGGGATTATGTTCGCCTCTGGAGTTCGCTTAAAAGGTCTTGAGTTGCTTTCCAAAAATTACGTAAAGGAAGGGCTGGATGCCTGTGTTTTTTATCTCACGACACAAGTTTTGTGGGGCAGTGAGAAGCGAATCCACCCGATTTTGAAAAGTCTTCTCGTCTACAAAGCACACGCCAAGTCAGTGATTCCCGAGCTAGAAAAGTTTGCTGACACAATAGAAAAGGGTGAAGAGGCGTATCCCAAAAGATTGAGCATTGAAAAAGCCGATGTGATCCGTGAGGTGATTAAAGAGATCGAAGCATCAAGTGAATACCCTGAGTTGATTTCGATGAAATCTTCGAAGTAAAGGCTGAGGAGACTGACTTAAAAGGTTTCGGGAAGATCACCGTTTAGTCTTTCCGTGGTTAGTTTTTCTGGTTTTACTGCGCTGCCGTCTCCCGGACGGTCGCAATTGGAACGTGAGTTTCTATTGAGGAAAGTCCGGACACCGTAGGGCAACCCGCCTTGTGAAAGCAGGGGCCGTGAATCGCAAGGTTCACGGATGGAAAGTGCAGCAGAAAATACACCGCCGATGGTTCGCAAGAGCACAGGTAAGGTTGAAATGGTGGGGTAAGAGCCCACCGCGCCGAGGGCAACCGGAGCGGCAATGAAAACCCCGGGTGGTGCAAGACATAACAGGGAAAGGGCGGCCCGCCCGTTAAACTCCCGGGTATTAGTCGCACTCCGCGCAAGCGGAGCGCTTGGCGCAAGCTAGGTTGAGAGAAATGACCGTCCAGCTTGAGGTAAGACTCAGGTGGACAGAATCCGGCTTACAGGGAGGCGGCACCTTTTTTTAAGCGCTGGTAACTTTGATTGAGATGAGGGAGTGGACCGATTCTTTCAAGCTGGAAACTTTATACAAGAGGGTTAGAGTAGCGAGCGTAGTCTATGAAGTTGATCAGATTTGGAGAAGCTAACGCGGAAAAACCTGGGGTGATTCTTGCTGATGGCCGGCGCATTGATGCCAGTGATCAATTTGTTGATTACGACGAGGCATTTTTCGCGTTTGGTGGAATGGAAAGTCTAGAGGCATGGATTGAAGACGGTTGTCCGGGTGGTATTGAAGTGGATGCGTCGGTTCGTCTCGGACCACCTGTCGCACGGCCATCGAAAATTGTCTGTGTAGGACAGAATTATTCCGAACATGCTAGGGAGATGGGTGGAGAAATTCCGACCGAACCAGTGTTGTTTATGAAGGCGACTACCGCGTGGAGTGGGCCAAACGATGAAGTTTTGATTCCCCGTGGGGCGCAGAAATTAGACTACGAGGTGGAACTCGCAATCGTGATCGGAATAGTCGCAAATGATATTGCGAAGGAGGACGCCTCCAAGCACATCGCCGGTTACGCGGTGCTTTGTGATTTTTCAGAACGTTCGTTTCAGAAAGATCATGGAGGTCAATGGATGAAAGGAAAAAGTTGTGATACTTTCGCTCCTATGGGGCCTGTTTTGACAACAGTGGACGAGGTTGAGAACCCCCAGAAGCTTGGTCTTTGGTGTAAGGTTAATGGTGAGGTAAGGCAGAATAGTAGCACCAAGGATATGTTATTCGGAGTATACGAAATCGTCAGTTATATCAGCCGGTTCATGACTCTCCTACCCGGCGATGTGATTTCAACTGGCACGCCTAGCGGAGTCGCCATGGGTATGAGTCCTCCACGTTATCTCCAGGCTGGTGATCGAGTCGAATGCGGTGTGGAAAATTTGGGTAAATTGGAACAACTGGTGGTCTCATCGAGATCTGTAAGCGCTAATTAATTTGAAAAAAAAACGTTCCATACACCCTTGGCCGAAACCGAAAGGCGGGCCACATCATGTGATCTGTCATTTCTGTGACAGTGTTCATATCGCAGAGGTAATCCCCGAAGGATCGAGGGTAAACTGTGCGTGCTGCGGCGCGACTTTGTATCAAAATCGGGCGGCCTCTTTGGTTAGGGTCACCGCGTTTTCATGTGCAGCACTGCTCCTGATGCTAATCGTTCACACCGCGCCGTTTATTACGATGAATGCCGGCAGTCTCCAGACGAAACTGACTCTCCCAGCCGCCTCACGGTCTTTGGCGGAGGAAGGGTCTCCTCTTGTCGGCTGGGGAGTGGCACTTTTTACAATCGTCACTCCACTTTTACTTGCTGGCGGATTGGTTTATGTCTGCGGACCGCTGTTGTTCGGGCATAGCGCTCCGGGTGCGAAGTTTGTTACGCGGTGGATCAGTTTCACTGAACCGTGGAATATGATTGAGGTATTTCTTTTAGGAGTGCTGGTCAGTCTTCTCAAGCTAGGGAAATTGGCAGATCTTCATTTTGGTGTGGGTTTCTGGGCCTTTGGAGGATTGATGTTTTGCATGGCGGCGGCCGCAGCAGCGATTGACAAAAGAGAGCTCTGGGATCGCTTGGAGGTGGCTGAAAGTAAATGAAGGCTCTCGGACCGGTTATCCCACGAGGTTTGGAACAAGGCCTTGCTGGATGTCACGTTTGTGAGAAAGTGGTGCCTGTAGCGCAAGCCGTCTGCCCACGTTGTGGCAGCAAGCTACACTTAAGAAAGCCCGATAGCATAGGCCGGACTCTGTCACTGGTGGTAGCTGCGGCGGTTCTGTATATCCCAGCGAACCTGCTACCGATCATGAGTGTCAGGGAGCTTGGAGTGATGACAGAAAGCACGATCATCACTGGGTTAATACAATTCTGGAAGGCTGGATCCTACCCAATAGCTATCGTGATTTTCATAGCTTCTATACTAATTCCGATACTTAAAATCACGGCTCTTTTGTGGCTCTGTGGTGCCGCGAATGGGCTTATTCCCTATTCCGCCAAAGTATTGGGTAAGGTTTACTGGGTGACCGAATTACTTGGGCGCTGGTCCATGGTGGATATTTTTGTGGTGGCGATCTTAGTGACCATGGTGCAGCTTGGAAATTACGTTACGGTGACGCCTGGCCCGGGAGC